>ERZ506969.7-NODE-7-length-263516-cov-51.4267_pt1 | contig 263516 bp, 239 predicted proteins | sample MGYA00512891_ERZ506969 | MGnify/ENA metagenome assembly ERZ506969
AAGAGATATGACCGCCTTTGGTAAAAAATGGTTAACAGGTCTGGTTACGGGTGCGCTGATGGCCGTCTCTGCCGGTTCGCTCGCCGCCGAACAAAAAACCCTGCATGTTTATAACTGGTCTGATTATATCGCGCCGGACACGGTAGCGAATTTTGAAAAAGAGACCGGGATTAAAGTGGTGTATGACGTTTTTGATTCCAACGAAGTGCTGGAAGGCAAATTAATGGCGGGTAGCACCGGTTTCGACCTGGTGGTGCCGTCGGCAAGCTTCCTCGAACGCCAGCTGGCGGCGGGCGTGTTCCAGCCGCTGGATAAAAGTAAGCTGCCCAACTGGAAGAACCTTGACCCCGAAGTGCTGAAGCTGGTCGCCAAGCATGACCCGGAGAATAAATACGCCATGCCTTACCTGTGGGCGACGACGGGCATTGGCTACAACGTGGATAAGGTGAAAGCCGTTCTCGGCAAAGATGCGCCGGTGGACAGCTGGGATCTGGTGCTGAAGCCGGAGAACCTCGAAAAACTGAAAAGCTGCGGCGTCTCCTTCCTCGACGCGCCGGAAGAGATTTTCGCAACCGTGCTGAACTACCTCGGCAAAGATCCGAACAGCAGCAAAGCGGATGATTACACCGGCCCGGCGACCGATCTGCTGCTGAAGCTGCGGCCGAACATTCGCTACTTCCACTCTTCGCAATATATTAACGACCTTGCCAATGGCGACATCTGCGTGGCGATCGGCTGGGCAGGGGACGTCTGGCAGGCGGCCAACCGCGCGAAAGAGGCGAAGAACGGCGTCAATGTCTCCTACTTTATTCCGAAGGAAGGCGCGCTGGCGTTCTTTGACGTCTTTGCCATGCCGGCCGACGCGAAGAATAAAGATGAAGCCTATCAGTTCCTTAACTATCTGATGCGTCCGGACGTCATCGCCAAAATCAGCGACCAGGTGTTCTACGCCAACGGCAACAAGGCTTCCACGCCGCTGGTCAGCGAGACTATCCGTAACAACCCGGCGATTTATCCGCCAGCGGATGTGTTCGCCAAACTGTTCACGCTGAAGGTGCAGGATCCGAAGATTGACCGCGTGCGCACCCGCGCGTGGACCAAAGTGAAGAGCGGCAAATAATTCCTGACGGCCCGTCGAATACGGGCCAAATCAGATCTGCACTCGCCGGGAAATAGCAGCGCGCCCGGCGAGCAGAAGCACCAGGATGGTGCAAATGCACTGTTAAGCACGAAGTATGGCACCGGACCATATGGTGATCGTTTTTTTGCCGGAGAGCACCCGATTGAACGACGTAATGCCCCGCCCACAGGCGAAAGCCCCCAAAGCGCTGACCCCGCTACTGGAAATCCGTAACTTAACCAAGTCGTTTGATGGCCAGCATGCGGTCGACGACGTCAGTCTCACTATCTACAAAGGCGAAATTTTTGCTCTGCTGGGCGCGTCAGGCTGCGGGAAATCGACGCTGCTACGCATGCTGGCGGGCTTTGAACAACCGACCGCCGGGCAGATTATGCTCGACGGCGTGGATCTGGCGCGCGTGCCGCCCTATCAGCGGCCTATTAATATGATGTTCCAGTCCTATGCCCTGTTTCCCCATATGACCGTTGAGCAGAATATTGCCTTCGGCCTGAAGCAGGACCGCCTGCCTAAGGCGGAAATCACCGCCCGGGTGCAGGAGATGCTGGCCCTGGTACATATGCAGGAGTTTGCCAAACGTAAGCCGCACCAACTCTCAGGCGGCCAGCGGCAGCGCGTCGCGTTGGCGCGCAGCCTGGCGAAACGGCCCAAGCTGCTGCTGCTTGATGAACCGATGGGGGCGCTGGATAAAAAGCTGCGCGATCGCATGCAGCTCGAGGTGGTGGATATTCTTGAGCGCGTTGGCGTGACCTGCGTGATGGTGACCCACGATCAGGAAGAGGCGATGACCATGGCGGGCCGTATCGCCATCATGAATCGCGGCAAGTTTGTGCAGATTGGCGAACCGGAAGAGATTTACGAGCATCCGACCACCCGCTACAGCGCCGAGTTTATCGGCTCGGTGAACGTCTTTGAAGGGCTGGTGAAGGAGCGTCTGGAAGACGGTCTGGTGCTAAGCTCGCCGGGACTGATGCATCCGCTGAAGGTCGACCCCGACGCCTCGGTGGTGGACAACGTGCCGGTCTGGGTGGCGCTGCGTCCGGAGAAGATCATGCTGTGCGATGAACCGCCGGCGGACGGCTACAATTTTGCCGTCGGCGAGGTGATTCATATCGCCTATCTGGGGGATCTCTCTATCTATCATGTGCGCCTGCAAAGCGGGCAGATGATCAGCGCCCAGCTGCAGAATGAACACCGCCATCGGAAAGGGACGCCCACCTGGGGCGATGAGGTGCGTTTATGCTGGGATGCTGACAGCTGCGTTGTGCTGACGGTGTGAGGAGAGGGCGATGAATACCGTTGAATCCCCGTCAGGGGCGAAAAAACCGGGCGGCTTCGCGCTGTGGGCGGCGCGCCTGCAGATGGCGCATGGCCGCAAGCTGGTGATTGCGCTGCCCTATCTGTGGCTGATCCTGTTGTTTATGCTACCGTTCCTGATCGTGTTCAAGATAAGTCTTGCCGAGATGGCGCGGGCGATCCCTCCCTACACCGAGCTGATGGAGTGGGCGGACGGCCAGCTGACGCTGACGCTTAACTTTGCCAACTTCCTACAGTTGACTGACGATCCGCTCTATTTTGAAGCTTATCTCCAGTCGCTGCAGGTGGCGGGTATCTCGACGATCTGCTGCCTGCTGCTGGGCTATCCGCTGGCCTGGGCGGTGGCGCACAGCAAGCCGTCGACGCGTAATATTCTGCTGCTGTTGGTGATCCTCCCGTCGTGGACCTCGTTTTTGATCCGCGTCTATGCCTGGATGGGGCTGCTGAAGAGCAACGGGGTGTTGAATAACTTCCTGCTGTGGTTAGGGGTTATCGATCAGCCGCTGGAGATCCTGCACACCAACCTGGCGGTGTACATCGGTATCGTGTATGCCTATCTGCCGTTTATGGTGCTGCCTATCTACACCGCGCTGACCCGCATCGACTATTCGCTGGTGGAGGCCTCGCTGGATCTCGGCGCCCGGCCGCTGAAGACCTTCTTCCAGGTGATCGTCCCGCTCACCAAAGGCGGCATTATCGCCGGCTCCATGCTGGTGTTTATCCCGGCGGTAGGCGAGTTCGTGATCCCGGAACTGCTGGGCGGGCCGGACAGCATCATGATTGGCCGCGTGCTGTGGCAGGAGTTCTTTAACAACCGCGACTGGCCGGTCGCCTCGGCGGTGGCGATTGTCATGCTGCTGTTGCTGATCGTGCCGATCATGTGGTTCCACAAGCACCAGCAAAAACAGATGGGAGAGCAGGGATGAACGACTTGCCGGTAGTACGCTCGCCGTGGCGCATTCTGATCCTCGTGCTCGGGTTCACCTTCCTCTACGCCCCGATGCTGATGCTGGTGATCTACTCGTTCAACAGCTCGAAGCTGGTAACGGTCTGGGCCGGATGGTCGACGCGCTGGTATAGCGAACTGTTCCACGATGATGCGATGATGAGCGCGGTAGGATTGAGCCTGACCATCGCCGCCTGCGCGGCGACGGCGGCGGCGATCCTCGGTACCATCGCCGCGGTGGTGATGGTGCGCTTTGGGCGTTTTCGCGGCTCCAACGGCTTCGCGTTTATGATCACCGCGCCGCTGGTCATGCCGGACGTGATCACCGGTCTCTCGCTGCTGCTGCTGTTCGTGGCGCTGGGACATGCCATCGGCTGGCCGTCGGACCGCGGCATGTTGACCATCTGGCTGGCGCATGTCACCTTCTGTACCGCCTACGTGGCGGTGGTGATCTCCTCGCGCCTGCGCGAGCTGGACCACTCTATTGAAGAGGCGGCGATGGATCTTGGCGCCGCGCCGCTGAAGGTCTTCTTCGTCATCACGCTGCCGATGATTATGCCGGCGGTGATCTCCGGCTGGCTGCTGGCCTTCACGCTGTCGCTAGATGACCTGGTGATCGCCAGCTTTGTCTCCGGTCCCGGGGCCACGACCTTGCCGATGCTGGTCTTCTCCAGCGTGCGCATGGGGGTAAACCCGGAGATCAACGCCCTGGCGACGCTCATCCTCGGCGTGGTCGGTATTGTTGGTTTTATCGCCTGGTATTTGATGGCCCGCGCAGAAAAGCAGCGAGTGCGCGATATCCAGCGTGCAAGACAAGGCTGAACCACCTAAAATCGGTACAGCAGCCTCCGGTCGGCGCCACCCTGTGGCGCCGTTTTCATGGAAGACATTACGTTGGGATTGTTTACGAAAACTCGCTCATCGCATGCCCGCCTTAACGTCCCTGCGCTGGTGCAGGTGGCGGCCTTTGCTATTATTTTGATTCGTGGCCTGGATCTGCTGATGATCCTCAATCTGTTGGGCCTGCAGGGGCTGAACGAATTCATACACCGCAGCGTTCAGACATGGAACCTGACGCTGGTCTTTCTCGGCAGCCTGGCGCTGGTGTTTATCGAAATCTGGTGCGCCTTCTCGCTGGTGAAAGGGCGCAACTGGGCGCGCTGGATCTATCTGCTGACGCAGATTATCGCTGCCGGCTACCTGTGGGCGGCATCGCTGGGCTACGGGTATCCGGAGCTGTTCAGCATTCCCGGGGAATCAAAACGAGAAATTTTCCACTCGCTGGTGATGCAAAAACTGCCGGATCTGCTGGTTCTGACGCTGCTGTTCGTGCCGGCGAACTGCCGTCGCTTTTTCCGCCTGCAATAACGGTGATACAATCCCCGCCCCTGGATTTTTGAAGGTCAATTATGCATTGCGCACTCTACGACGCCGGCCGTTGCCGCTCCTGTCAATGGCTGGAGCGGCCGGTCCCGCAACAGCTCGCCGATAAAATGGCCGATCTGCGCACGCTGCTGGCGGCGATCCCGGTCGCAGCCTGGGGCGAGCCGGTCAGCGGGCCGGAGGCGGCTTTCCGTAACAAGGCTAAAATGGTGGTCAGCGGCAGCGTTGAGCGTCCGCTGCTGGGGATGCTGCACCGCGATGGCACTCCGGTGGACCTCACCGACTGCCCGCTCTATCCCGCCGAGTTTGCCCCGGTTTTTGCTGCCCTGAAGCCCTTTATCGCCCGCGCCGGGTTAACACCTTACAACGTCGCGCGCAAACGCGGGGAGCTGAAATATCTGCTGCTGACCGCCAGCCAGCAGGGGGAGATGATGCTGCGCTTCGTGCTGCGCTCAGAGGCCAAGGTGGCTCAGCTGCGCGCCGCGCTGCCGTGGCTACAGGCACAGCTGCCGCAGCTCAGCGTGATCACGGCGAATATCCAGCCGGTGCATATGGCAATCATGGAAGGCGAGCAGGAGATCTTCTTCACCGAACAGCAGGCGCTGGGGGAGGTCTTTAATGGGGTGCCGCTGTGGATCCGCCCGCAAAGCTTCTTTCAGACTAACCCGACGGTAGCCAGCCGGCTGTACGCCACGGCCCGCGACTGGGTGCGCGCGCTGCCGGTCCAGCATATGTGGGATCTGTTTTGCGGCGTTGGGGGATTTGGCCTGCATTGCGCGACGCCGACGATGCGCCTGACCGGTATCGAGATCGCCCCGGAAGCCATCGCCTGCGCCAGACAGTCAGCCGCGCAGCTGGGACTCAGCAATCTGCATTTTCAGGCGCTGGACTCGACGCAGTTCGCCACTCACGAAGCGGATGCCCCGCAGCTGGTGCTGGTTAACCCGCCGCGCCGCGGTATTGGCGCTGAACTATGCGACTATTTAAGCCGCATGGCGCCGCCCTATATTATCTATTCCAGCTGTAACGCCCGTACCATGGCGACCGATATCGCTCGTCTTAGCGGCTATCGCGTTGAGCGGGTCCAGCTGTTTGATATGTTCCCCCACACCGCCCACTACGAAGTGCTGACCCTGCTGGTCCGCGAAGTTTAAACAAAATGTGAAGGCTTTGCGCCGCTGAAATCGGGTAAGCTTGAGGCAGCATGTTTTGTTATTGGTGGGGGGAATCTAATGGCCAAAACCATTCTGCTGGTGGAAGATGACGAGGATATAGCCACGCTGCTGCGGCTCAATCTTCAGGATGAGGGCTATCAGATCGTCCATGAAGCCGACGGCGGCCAGGCCCTCGCCCGGCTGGAGACGCAGGTCTGGGATGCGGTGATCCTCGATTTGATGCTGCCCGGCGTCGATGGTCTGGAGATCTGCCGGCGTATCCGCCAGATGACCCGCTACCTGCCGGTGATTATCATCAGCGCTCGCACCAGCGAAATGCACCGCGTGCTGGGCCTGGAGATGGGCGCCGACGACTATCTGGCGAAGCCCTTTTCACTGCTGGAGCTTATCGCCCGCGTCAAAGCGCTGTTTCGTCGCCAGGAGGCGATGGGGCAGAATCTGCTGATGGACGCCGGGCGCCTGTCCTGCCATGGCCTGAGCATCGACCCGCTGTCGCGCGAAGTGAAGCTGCGCGGCGAGACGGTGGACCTCACGCCGCGTGAATTCGACCTGCTGTATTACTTCGCCCGCCACCCCGGGGAAGTGTTTTCCCGCCTGGCGCTGCTGGAGCAGGTCTGGGGATATCAGCACGAGGGCTATGAGCATACCGTCAATACCCATATCAACCGCCTGCGCAGTAAAATCGAACGTGACCCGGCCGAGCCGGACATCATTCTTACCGTCTGGGGAAAAGGCTATAAGTTCGCCCCGGTGACGCAAGAGGCCGTCCCGTGATCCGCCGCCTGAGCCTCAGCCAGCGGCTGGCGCTGGTGGTGGTTTCCCTGCTGATGCTATGCGCGGTGGCGGTATGCGCCGTCCAGTTACACAGCAGCGCGCAGTATGGCAACGCCATGGTGCAGCGTCTGTCGTCCGGGCTGGCTCAACAGATTGTCGCCCGCGAGCCGTTGCTGGATGCCCACGGCGAGGTCAACCGGCAAACCCTGAAGTCGCTGTTTGACCGACTGATGACCTTTAATCCCAGCGTGGAGCTCTATCTGCTGTCGCCGGATGGCGACCTGCTGGCCGATGCGGCGCCGCCGGGCCATATCCAGCGCCAGCGTATCGACATGGCGCCGGTGCAGGCTTTTCTCACCGGCAGTGCGTCGCCGGTGTATGGCGACGATCCGCGCAGTCCCGACGGACGAAAAGTCTTCAGCGCCGCCCCGCTGCGCGTCGACGGCCAACTGCGCGGCTACCTGTATATCATTTTGCAGGGGGAGACGTTTAATCAGCTGGCGGCCGACGCCTGGCAAAAAACGCTGTGGAGCATTGTTCTGTGGACGCTGCTGCTGGTGGCCCTGTTTGGCCTGCTGGCAGGGGGGCTGGCATGGTTCTGGGTCACCCGGCCGGTCCGCCTGCTCACCGCCCAGGTGGCGGCGAGCGGCCAGGACAGCATCAGCGCCATCAAAACCCTGGCGGCCCGCAGGCCGGAGCCCCGGCCTGGTAACGAGGTGGCGGTGCTCGAGAACCGCTTTATTGACCTTGCCCGGCAGATTGCCAATCAGTGGGATCGGCTGGCCGACAGCGATCGCCAGCGCCGTGAATTTGTGGCCAATATCTCTCACGATTTGCGCACGCCGCTGACTTCGCTGCTGGGGTATCTGGAAACGCTGACCCTGAAGGATGAATGGCTGACCGCCGAGGAGCGCAGGCAGTATCTCACCATCGCCCTGCGCCAGGGGAACAAAGTGCGCCATCTCTCGCAGCAGCTGTTTGAGCTGGCGCGACTGGAGCATGGAGGCATTAAGCCGCAGCGCGAGCGTTTCGCGATGGGGGAGCTGATTTCCGACGTGGCGCAGAAGTTTGAATTAACTGCCCGCACGCGCGAGGTGAACCTGCATATTGATGTACCGGGACCGCTGCCGCTGATTAACGCCGATGTGTCGATGATTGAGAGGGTGGTGACCAACCTGCTCGATAACGCGATGCGGCATACTCCCGTCGGCGGGGAGATCCGTCTGGCGGTCTGGCAGGAGAATCAACAGCTTCAGGTCGAAGTGGCAGACAACGGAGCGGGCGTCGATGCCGCGCTGCGCGACGATCTGTTCCAGCGGCCGTCGGCGTTGTCAACCCAGGCATCGCGGGAGGATCGCGGCGGGTTAGGACTGCTGATTGTGAAACGAATGCTGGAGCTGCACGGGGGCGATATCAGACTGGTGGAGTCGGTAAGCGGGGCGCGGTTCAGGTTCTTCGTGCCACTTTGAGAAATCGCCGGGTGGCGGCTACGCCTTACCCGGCCAACGTGGAAGAGCGGTGGCCGGGTAAGCGCAGCGCCACCCGGCGAAAAAAGTTACTCCGGGAACCACTGGTTGCTAATTTTCTGGTAGGTACCGTCGGCCTTAATCGCTTTCAGCGCGGCGTTCAGTTTCTCCAGCAGCGCCTTGTTATCCGGGCGCACGGCAATGCCGAGTCCGGTGCCGAAGTATTGCGGGTCGGTCACTTTCGGCGTGGCTGCCCCCAGCTGCGGGTTAGTTTTCAGCCATTCGTTGACCACCGCGGTGTCGCCGAACACGCCGTCGATACGGCCATTTTTCAAATCGATAATCGCATTCTGGTAGCTGTCATAGGCGACGGTCTTCACCTCAGGATGCTTATCCTGCAGATATTTCTGGTGGGTGGTGCCGTTTTCCATGCCGATCCGTTTGCCTTTCAGGTCATCGAAAGAATGGAACGCATCTTTTTTGGCGATCACCAGCGCCGAGTTGGCGTAGTACGGGTCGGTGAAGGCCACCTGCTTGCTCCGCTCCGGCGTAATATCCATTCCGGAAATCACCGCATCATATTTCTTGAACTTCAGCGCCGGGATCAGGCTGTCAAACGCGTGGTTGGTAAAGGTACATTCTGCCTGCATTTGTTTGCACAGCGCGTGGGCCAGATCGATATCAAAGCCGACAATCTGGTTATTAGCGTCCATCGATTCAAACGGCGGATAGGTTGCGGAGACGCCAAAGCTGATTTTTTCCGCGGCAGCGGCGCCGAACGCGAAAGAGGTGAGCAGTGCAGCCAGAACTAACTTTTTCATCGTGGAACTCCCGTCTGTCAATCTTATGATTATTCACCGTGTCTGCGGCATAGAGTGACAATGCCATTAAATGAATTTATATGCAATAAAAATGATTAAGTATTTTTATCGTCATAAAAAAAGACGGACAGGTGTTAGACTTGTCCGCCTTGCTGTTTGCTTTTTATGCAATATGCTCAGGTGCTAGCTACGTCGCTCGAAGGCCAGCGCTTTGCGTTCCACCAGGCGCATCAGCAGCGTCAGCAGTCCATTAACGATGAGATAGATAATCCCGGCGGCGCCGAACACCATCACGTCGTAGGTGCGTCCATACAGCAGCTGGCCGTGGCCCATCACTTCCATCAGCGTGATGGTGTAGGCCAGAGAGGTACTCTTGAAAACCAGCACCACTTCGTTGGAATAGGACGATAGCGCACGCTTAAAGGCGTACGGCAGCAGGATCGCCAGTGTATCCTTTTTACTCATCCCCAGCGCGCTGCAGGACTGCCATTGCCCGTCGGGGATCGCCCGGATGGCGCCATAAAACAGCTGAGTGGTGTAGGCGGCGCTGTTGAGCGACAGAGCGATCAGGGCGCACAGCCACGGCTCGGAGATAAGATGCCACAGCCACGGATACTCCTGCAGCGAAGGGAACTGTCCCGGGCCGTAGTAGATCAGGAAGATCTGCACCAGCAGCGGCGTACCGGTAAACAAGGTGATATAGCCGCGCACTATCCATACCAGCCCCGGCGTCTTCAGGGTCAGGATAATGGTGAAGATCAGCGACAGGATCAGCGCCACGATAATCGACGCCACGGTCAGCGTCAGGCTGGTATGCAGTCCTTTCAGCAGTTCGGGTAAATAGTCGAGCATCAGCCTGGTCTCCGTTCGAAGCGCGTCGCACGCTGGTCAATCCGCTTAAGGATGTATTGACTCAACAGGGTGATGACGAGATAGATTGCCGCCGCAATGATATACCAGTTAAAGGGTTCCTGAGTGCGGGTGGCGATGCTTTTGGTCTGCAGCATCAGATCGTTGACGCTGATCAGGCTCACCAGCGCGGTGTCCTTCAGCAGCACCAGCCACTGGTTACCGAGGCCGGGCAGGGCATGGCGCCACATCTGCGGCATCACCAGACGGAAGAATATGGCCGCTTTCGACAGCCCCAGCGCCTGGCCGGACTCCCACTGGCCCTGCGGAACCGCTTTCAGCGCGCCGCGCAGCGTTTGCGAGGCGTAAGCGGCATACAGCAGCGACAGGGCGATCGCCCCGCAGAGGAACGGGCTGACGTCAAAGTTCTCAATCTGCATCTGCACCGGGATCTGCGTGAACCCGAGCGGGATGGTGAAACCGTCAGAGAGCGTCAGCAGCAGCTGGGAAGAGCCGAAATAGATAAACAGCACCACCAGAATTTCCGGTAGCCCGCGCAGGATGGTCACTATGCCGGTTGCAAGCCAGGCTACCGGGCGCCATTTCACTGACTCCAGTACCGCAAAGAGCATCGCCAGGACCAGGCCGATGACGAGTGCGCAAACGGCAAGGCCGACGGTCATCCCGGCGGCGCTTGCTAATGGAAAAATTTCGTTCATTCAGTCTTACTTCTGGAACCATTTGTTATAGATGGTCTGGTAAGTGCCGTCTTTCTTCACTTTTTCCAGCGCAGCGTTAAATTTCTGCTGCAGGTCGGTGTTGCCCTGACGTACGGCAATGCCCAGCCCGGTGCCGAAATAGGCTTTGTCGGTCACTTTATCGCCCACGGCCGCCAGCTTCGAATTGCTCTTCAGCCATTCGGTCACCACGGCGGTGTCACCAAAGACCGCGTCGATACGACCGTTCTGCAGGTCCAGCTTCGCATTCTGGTAGCTGTCGTAAGGCACGGTAGTGATTTCCGGATGTTTATCGGTGATGAATTTCTGGTGGGTGGTGCCGTTCTGCACGCCCACTTTTTTGCCCTTCAGCTGGTCAATGCTGGTGAACTTACCCTGCTGGCCGACGAACAGCGCCGAGTTGTCATAATACGGGGTAGAGAACAGCACCTGCTTTTCACGCTCCGGCGTGATGTCCATCCCGGCCATGACCGCGTCGAAACGGCGGAATTTCAGTCCCGGGATCAGGCTGTCAAAGGCCTGGTTGGTGAAGGTACAGGTGGCGTCGATCTCTTTACACAACGCGTTCGCCAGATCGACATCGAAACCGACGATCTGGTTGTTGGCGTCCACCAGCTCAAACGGAGGATAAGAGGCCTCGGTGGCGAAACGAATGGTCTGCGCGGCGGAAGCGGAGAGGCTCATGCCTGCGAGCAGGGCGGCAATCAGTACTTTTTTCATCGTCATTTCCCCGAAAAACATCAATGTGAAAGATAGTTTTTAAACGCGTCAGTTTGCGGATGCGTGAAGCAGGAGGCATCCCCTTGCTCGACGATATGGCCATTTTCCATATACACCACCCGGCTGGCCGTCTTGCGCGCCACTTCAACTTCGTGGGTGACGATAACCTGGGTAATGCCGGTTTCAGCCAGCTCGCGGATGATGCTGACGATCTGGGCAGTGATTTCCGGGTCGAGCGCCGCGGTAGGCTCATCGAACAGCAGAACCTGCGGCTCCATCATCAGCGCGCGGGCGATAGCCACCCGCTGTTGTTGGCCGCCGGATAAATGCAGCGGGTAACGATCGCTGTACGGCTTCAGACGCAGGCGCTCCAGCAGCTTCTCTGCGCGAGCCAGCGCCTGATCCTTGCTTAACCCCAGTACGCGGCAGGGGGCCTCGATCAGGTTCTGCTGTACCGTCAGGTGCGGCCACAGGTTGTATTGCTGAAAGACCATGCCGACGTTCTGACGCAGCTCGCGAATCGCTTTATCGGACGGCGCTCTGGTGAAGTCGAATTGGTTGCCGGCGATGGATAACGAACCGGACCGCGGCATCTCCAGCAGGTTGAGTACGCGCAGCAGCGAGCTCTTCCCGGCACCGCTGGGGCCGAGCAGCACCAGCGTTTCCCCCTGCGGGCAATCCAGCGTGATGTCGAACAGCGCCTGGTGTGCGCCGTAGAAGCAATTAATGCCGTTTAGTTTAATACTCATCTGGGCAGTCTGATACGAATAGCTATTGAGGCCGCAAATACTACCTTTGGCAGAATAGTTATGCAATATTTATGCGTTAAAAGTTAAATCTAAACCACGTTTAGCTTTAAAGTTAGCACAAAATATGGCCTGGTGGGTGAGGGGGGCGCAAATGTCGGCATTCCTGGGGCGAATACCGACATTTTACCGGGGTTATCGTTTCAGCGGCGTCGCTTCAACTCCGGAATCAGCGTTTCTCCAGACTCTGTCGCAGCGTCCCGGCTGGCGCATGGCTGTTGTTGCCGAGATAGCGAACGTCATCGACGGCCCAGCACTGGCCTTCCTGGATCATCAGCACTTCATCTTTCCAGCTCTGGGTGCCCTGTTTCAGATCGACGCGCAGCGGAATATTGCGCGCATCGCGGTTCGGGATGGTGGAGGCGCTGGCGACCACGGCGCTGTCTGCCGGGGTGCTGCTGCTGGAGAACGGATTAGCCTGCAGTAATTTGCTGTTGGCGGGATCCTGGCGGGCGTCATTGAGTAACTGCGCCAGGCCGTCGCTCAGATAGGGGCGCAGCGCCGCCGGATCCTGAGTACGATTCTGGATCTGGGTGTCGTAGAATTTTTGCGCTACGTCGTCAGGGCCGCCTTCGACGCAGGGGCCGCTGCGGGTGCCATTATCTTTATAGGCCGGGGTGACGGTCGTACAGGCGCTGAGCGCCAGCGCGCAAGGGAGAAGTACAGCAAAAAGTTTGTAGCGCATGATGATTTCCTTATAAGCGAACTACGTTTTCAGTTTCCGTTAAAGCATAGCGTATAGCGTGCGGATTGTACTTGACGCAAAGAGCTAAGACCTTGATGTGGCTACAGCCTTAGGGCGGGAAATCGGCACGGGGATGACAGAATTCCGTCAGGCGCTAAAAGGCAGGGCAGTATAAAAATAAACTTAATTTTCCCGTGAACAAGAAATATTACCCCGTAAAATAGGGAAATGGCTCTTGAAAGATAAGGGTAATTATTTCTTCTTATAGATGCGAGTGGCGACGTGCATTTTTTTATCCGTATTACCGGAGGACGGGACAATGACGCCCCCCTTGTTCATTTGTTTTTTTAATCAGCTCTTCACGGGCATCGTTGGATGCGGTTTGACCAGTAGAGGAAATGGCGCCGATTTTGGTATATTGCGTATGGACTTTATCAAAAGCTGTTTTGTTAAAATTTCTGCGGAGACGGCATTGGCCGCTTAAAACAATGCTGTACCTGCCACTAAAGCTGCATATTTAATATTCTTAGCCCCTATTGTTTATCTCGCTATCATCATGCTCTTGTTTGCATTCACCAATGAATGATTCAGATTGAACTCACACTGCTTTTTGTAAGCAAAATGCTGCAATTTAATGACGGTTAGTTAACGCTTTTTAGCGAAAAGATGACGTATTTCGCAGTGCTGATGCTTGTTTTTTGAGCCGGTTACCCATCGGGAGCGGACCAGGCTATTTTCTTCGGTCGTTAGCTGAAAATCACCCTGAGAGGCCGGAGCTGAGGGGATAGGGCGCTGACAGACATTCCCGGTAACATGGTTTATCATATAGAAAAGCAGGGGCTGCGCCCATGGTCATGCAGGTCACCAGGGAGATAAGATGTTAACAAATAAGCGAGAGCGCGCCCGGCAGCAGCGAGCCGCGTTGTGGGCCACCAGAGATAATGTCCAGCGCCATGCGCTGTCCATGAGTATGCCCTGGCTCGCCTTTGTCAATATCGCTTTTGCGTTAATGATTTTCTTCCGCAATTTTATCTTTACCTATTTTGATAAGAGGCTACTGACGCACCGGGCGGTTATTCCTTATATCGAAGCGGCGTTGATTGCGGTTATTATCATTTCGGCCATTTTAGTGATTATTGCCGTCACGCCGCGACTGGCGCAGGGACGATATACGTTGAATATCATCACCGGGCTGCTGCTGGCGCTCAGTCTGTGCTGGTCCCTGAGTAATTATTGTTTTATTTTTTTCTGGACCTTGCCCTTTGCCTGGCCGCTGCTGGTGATATTAATGACTACCGGCCTCACCGCGCTGTATCACCATTGGCCCGGCATTACCGCTTTTATGCTGCCGCTTTGGGTGACCGCCTTGCTGGCGGGAATACAGCTCCACTATCACACCGAGATCCGCTTTTTGATCCTCTGGGCCATTTTTACCGCGATTTTGCTGTATGGCCGACGTATTTTGCAGCGCTGGTATGACGAAGCCTGGGATACCCACCAGGAGAATATGCAGCTTATTCAGCGGCTGGAAAGTATCGCCAACCAGGATGCCTTAACCGGAACCGCTAACCGTCGGGCGCTCAATGCTTACCTGGCGGCGATCTGGCAGCAAAAAACGCCGCTGGCGCTGATGATGATCGATGTCGATTATTTTAAGCGCTATAACGATCGCTATGGCCATCAGGCTGGTGATGAGTGCTTATCTTCTGTCGCGCAGGTGCTTAAAATGGCGGTCCGGGCGGAGGGCGATCTGGTGGCTCGCTACGGCGGCGAAGAGTTTGTCGTCGTGTTGCCCGGGGTGTCCTTAGCGCATGCCACCGCTATTGCCGAGCGCATTCAGCAGAAGATCCGCGAGGCAGGCCTACCGCACGCCGCTTCGGCGGTGGCGTCGGAGGTCACCGTGAGTATCGGGATCGTCGCCTCCGATGGCACGGTCCCGATAGAGACGCTGATCGCCCGGGCGGACAGTGCGCTGTATCAGGCGAAAAATAAAGGACGTAATCAATGGTCTTATTAACCCGGAGACGCTGCCGGGCAAGGGAGAAGGGATGAAACGGATGATGCGGATCGTGCTGCTGGCGCTGCTGCTAACCGGCTGCGCTGGGGAAAAGGGCATTATCGATCGCGACGGATACCAGCTGGACACCCGTCATCCGGCGCAGGCTGCCTATCCGCGAATAAAGGTGTTAGTGATCCACTATACGGCTGACAATTTTGATGTCTCGCTGGCCACGTTGACCGATAAAGAGGTCAGCTCCCACTATTTAATTCCTGAACAGCCCCCGCGTTATCAGCATAAACCGCGGATCTGGCAGCTGGTGCCGGAAGAGGATTTAGCCTGGCACGCCGGGGTAAGCTACTGGCGCGGCAGTACGCGCATTAACGATACCTCCATTGGCATTGAGCTGGAGAACCGCGGCTGGCAGAAGACGGCGGGCGTCAAAAGTTTTACCCCCTTTCATCCGGAACAGATTGCGGCTCTGATCCCGCTGGCGCGCGATATCATCGCCCGCTACCACATCGCGCCGCAGAATGTGGTCGCCCATGCGGATATCGCCCCGCAGCGCAAAGACGATCCGGGGCCGTTATTCCCCTGGCAACAGCTGGCGCAGCAGGGGATCGGCGCCTGGCCTGACGAGCAGCGGGTGGCCTTTTATCTGAACGGGCGGCCGGCCAGCGAGCCAGTGGACCCCGAAATCGTACTGGATTTGCTCTCGCGCTATGGCTATCAGGTGACGCCGGAGATGACCCCCGCGCAGAAGAAGCGGGTGATTATCGCCTTCCAGATGCACTTCCGTCCGCAGCGCTGGGATGGGGTAGCGGATGCGCAAACCGAAGCGATAGCCGAGGCGCTGTTAGAAAAATATGGCCAGGGTTAGCGGTGTAGTTTACCGTGGTCGCGAAGCCAGGCGGCGGTGCGCACGATGCCGTCGTCAAGCGTCACCACCGGCTGATAGCCCAGCTCGTCCTGCGCGCGGGTGATATCGAGCGTAAAATCAAAGTTAAGCTTGGAGACGCCGTAGTGGGTAAACGCGGGTTCTTTGGCGGTTTTATCGCCAAAGCGCTCCATGCTGCGGGCGATAATATCCAGCATCGGATAGGGAACTGAGCGGATCCGGCATTTGATACCGAGCTCGTCGATCAATTTCTGCACGATGCTCCGCAAGGTGCGCGGTTCGCCGTTGCTGATATTCCACGCGCGGGCGGAGGGAAGATGATCGCAGGCCGGCTGGCTCGCCAGCCACATCGCATGTACGGCGTTTTCATAATAGGTCATGTCGACCAGCGCGCTGCCGCCGCGCGGGAGCAGGACGCTGCCATAATGCTGCATCATTTGCGCCAGCCGGGGGATAAAGACTTTGTCGTGCGGCCCAAACAGGCTCTGCGGCCGCAGAATGGTAAAACGGGTATGCGGGTTGGCCTGCGCCAGCAGGTTGATCACCTCCTCGCTGGCCGCCTTGCTGCGGGCAAACTCGTTGGCGAAGCGGTGTGGACGGAAATCTTCCTGGATATCACGATGATGGTGATAATCAAAATAGAGCGATGGCGAAGAGATATGGACGAAATTGCGCACTCCCCATGCCACTGACCATTCGCCCAGACGACGGGTGGCGCGGACGTTAACGAGATCGAAAGCCTGCTGAGTGCCCCATGGCGAGGTAAAGCTGGAGCAGTGCCATAGGGTATCGATACCGGCGAGCATCACTTTAGCCTGCGAAGAGACCAGCTCGGTTAAATCTGCCGGGATGAATTCCGCCCCCATTTTGCTCAGAAGCTTGCCCATCGCTTCGTTGCGCCCGGTCGCTCGCACGCTGATGCCCTTGTTGCGCAGATATTCCACTGCGTTGCGGCCTAATCCGCTGGTCGCACCGGTAACCAGTACCTTCATATCACTCTACTGTCCCAGAAAAGAATTTCGTGCGCATTTTTCCGTGATTCTCCCGACTATGCAATGAGAATCATGAAAGAATAACGCTTATCCTTCGACTCTGCCTGAGATTTGTTCGGCCAGCCGGGCGATGCGTTGCGCCATACCGCGGAAAATAAACAGGTGCGCCGGGATCATCAGCAGCCAGTAGATCAGGCCTGGCATACCGTGCGGGTGCCACCAGGCGCGCACGTCCAGTTCACGACGATCGCCTTTATCGTTAATGGTAAAGCTTAATCGGCCCAGCCCGGGCGCTTTCATACCGAATAGCAGGGTGAGCTGTTTTTCTTCCTCCACGATAATTACCTTCCAGCTGTCGACCGTATCGCCGGTTTGCAGATAAGCGCGCTGCGGCCGTCCTTTGGCCAGCCGGTGGCCGACCAGCAGATCCATCGCGCCGCGGGTTTTCCACAGCAGATTGCCGAAAAAATACCCCTCTTCACCGCCGATTTGGTTAACGACCTGCCACAGGGCCTGGCGGCTTGCCTGAGTGGCGACGGTGCAACCTGCCTGCTTCGGATAGTAGCCGTACTCCGGTCGCCAGCGGGCGAAAGCCTGATCGTCGTAGCCCCAGTCGCTGGAGTTTACTAACTGCTCTTCTTCTTTCAGCGTGCGGCGAACCGCCTGATCGAAGGGGATCAGCGTTTGCGGGATCAGCGCCCGCAGCGCCCGATCGTCAGCGATTAGATCGTGCTTCAGCCCCTGAATCAGCGCCTTGGCGATGGTCGGCGGCACCGAGGTGATGACATTGAGGAACCACACCGAGATCCAGCGCGTCGGCAGGGGAATGGGAATGAGCGGGCGATGTTTACCGCTGACGGCCATAAAGCGAATGAACTGCTGCTGATAGCTTAACACCTCCGGACCGGCGGCTTCGAAGACGCGGTGCATGTCGGAGGGATGATTCAGCAGCTCAACTAGGTCAACGAGCAGGTTTTCCAGCGCGACAGGGGTGGTACGCGAACGTACCCAGCGCGGAGGGGTTAGCACCGGCAGGTTATAAACCATGTCGCGCATCACCTCGAAGGCGGCGGAGCCGGCGCCGACGATAATCCCGGCCCGCAGCTCGGTCACCGGCACGCCCGACTCACGCAGGAGATCGCCGGTAATCTGACGAGCGCGCAGATGGTCGGACTGCTTATGCGCCGGGGCCTGCAGCGAACTGAGAAATATCACCTGGCGCACTGATGACTGACGCAGGGCATCGCGCACATACGTCGCCACCCGCCGCTCATGGGCGATAAAATCACCGCCTTCGCCCATGCCGTGGACCAGATAATAAAGGGTATCGATACCGGTGAGTAGCGCAGGCAGGTCCTGCGGCTGATTGAGATCGACTGACCGGCAGGTAACGCCGGGCAAAGCGAGTTTTTGCAATCGGTCGATATGGCGTGCCGCCGCCAGCACCGGATAGCCCCGCGCGCTTAATGCGCGCACTAAATGCTGGCCAATATAGCCGCTGGCGCCGAGCACCAGAACTGATTGCGACACGCCTGACTCCTTAGCGTTGTAAAAAAGCCTGCCAGTGGGCGACCACCTCGCTCAGCTGCTGACGGTTGACATCCAGGTGAGTGACCAGACGGACAACAGGCGAGGCGTTAATCAATACCCCCTGCGCCTGCATAAACTTGCCGAGCGCCGGGGCCTGCTCTTCGCCGACGCGAACGAACAGCATGTTGGTATCGTGACGGGTGACGTCGGCGCCGATAGCGCGCAGCTGCTCCGCCATCCACGCGGCGTTGTCATGATCCTCCTGCAGGCGCTGCACGTTATTTTTCAGCGCGTACAGCCCGGCGGCGGCCAGGATGCCCGCCTGGCGCATCCCGCCGCCGACCATTTTCCGCCAGCGGACGGCGCGGCGAATGTACGCCTCGCTGCCGAGCAGCAGCGAGCCTACCGGAGCGCCAAGCCCCTTTGACAGGCAGATGGTGAAGGAGTCGCAGTATTGGGCGATATCGCGTAACTCGCAGCCGTAGGCCACCACGGCGTTAAAGATGCGCGCGCCGTCGACGTGCAGCGCCAGATTGCGCTGGCGGGTAAACGCCCAGGCTTCCTGCAGATAGTCGCGCGGCAGCACCTTACCGTTATGGGTGTTTTCCAGGCTCAGCAGGCGGGTGGGGGCAAAATGGATATCGTCGGGTTTGATTTTCGCCACCACTTTATCCAGCGGCAGCGAACCATCCGCCGCGGCGTCGATCGGCTGCGGCTGAATACTGCCGAGGACCGCCGCGCCGCCGGCTTCGTACAGATAGTTATGCGCCCCCTGGCCGACGATATACTCTTCGCCGCGCTGGCAATGGCTGAGCAGGCCAACGAGGTTGGCCTGGGTGCCGGTGGGTAGAAATAGCGCCGCTTCTTTGCCGGCCAGGTCGGCGGCATAGCGCTGCAGTTCATTGACGGTAGGGTCGTCGCCATACACATCGTCCCCGACCGGGGCGGCCATCATGGCCTCCAGCATGGCGCGCCCGGGACGGGTAACGGTATCACTGCGTAAATCGATCACGGCTTTTCCTTGGTCTGGTTCAACGTATTGCTTCTGTTTTACCTGAGCCAGTTGGTTTTCGCCAGTTCGATGACCTCATCGCCGCGCCCGCTGATGATCGCCCGCAGCATATACAGGCTAAAGCCTTTGGCCTGCTCCAGCTTGATCTGCGGCGGGATCGCCAGTTCCTCTTTGGCGACGACGACGTCGACCAGCACCGGACCGTCGGTGCGGAAGGCGGTCTGCAGCGCTTCATCCACCTCGGAGGCTTTTTCAACGCGTATACCTTTGATACCGCAGGCCTCGGCGATGCGGGCGAAGTTGGTATCGTGGAGCTCCGTACCGTCGGTGAGATAGCCCCCGGCCTTCATTTCCATCGCCACGAAGCCCAGCACGCTGTTGTTAAAGATGACAATCTTCACCGGCAGCTTCATCTGCGCCAGCGACAGAAAATCGCCCATCAGCATGCTGAACCCGCCGTCGCCGCACATGGCCACTACCTGCCGCTCCGGCGCAGTGGCCTTGGCGCCGATGGCCTGCGGCATGGCGTTGGCCATTGAGCCGTGGTTGAACGAGCCCAGCAGGCGGCGTTTACCATTCATTTTGAGATAGCGTGCCGCCCAGACGGTCGGGGTGCCGACATCACAGGTGAAAATGGCATCTTCATCGGCAAAATGACTGATCTGCTGCGCCAGATATTGCGGGTGAATGGCTTTATCGCTGGGTTTAGCCAGATCGTCGAGCCCTTTTCGCGCGTCGCGATAGTGCTCCAGCGCCTTATCGAGGAAGTGGCGATCGGTTTTCTCTTCCAGCAGCGGCAGCAGCGCCTTCAGCGTCGATTTAATATCGCCCACCAGCGCCATGTCGACCTTACTGTGTGCGCCGATGCTGCCGGGGTTGATGTCGATCTGGATAATTTTCGCGTCGGTTGGGTAGAAGGCGCGATAGGGGAACTGGGTGCCCAGCAGGATCAGGGTATCGGCGTTCATCATGGTGTGGAAGCCAGAAGAGAAGCCAATCAGCCCGGTCATGCCCACATCGTACGCGTTGTCGTACTCCACGTGCTCTTTGCCGCGCAGGGCGTGGACGATGGGGGCTTTAATTTTGGCTGCGAACTCCACCAGTTCCTGGTGGGCGCCGGCGCAACCGCTGCCGCACATGAGCGCGATATTGCTGGAGTAGCGAATAAGCTGCGCCAGCTTGCGCAGCTCTTCTTCCGCCGGGGTGACCGTCGGCAGCGGCGCATGATACCAGTGGCTGCTGGCGCTTTCCGGGGCGGCCTTCAGCGCCACATCGCCGGGTAGCACCACCACCGAGACGCCGCGGTTAATCACTGCCTTACGCATCGCCACTGCCAGCACCTGCGGGATCTGCTCCGGCGTGGAGACCAGTTCGCAGTAATGGCTGCACTCGCGGAACAGCTCCTGAGGATGGGTTTCCTGAAAATAGCCGCTGCCGATTTCGCTGGATGGGATGTGGGCGGCGATGGCCAGCACCGGGACATGGTTGCGATGACAGTCAAACAAACCGTTAATCAGATGCAGGTTGCCCGGTCCGCAGGAGCCGGCGCAGACCGCCAGCTCGCCGGTCAGCTGCGCTTCCGCGCCAGCGGCGAAAGCGGCGACCTCTTCGTGCCGGGTGGGCATCCAGTCGATGGTGCCCATGCGGTTAAGGCTATCGCTCAATCCATTGAGGGAATCTCCGGTGACGCCCCAGATACGTTTCACGCCGGCCTGTTCCAGCGTTTTGGCAATGTATGCCGCCACGGTCTGTTTCATGATCTCCATCTCCTTTTTTTGATAACGCCTTCAAGCTTAGATGAAACTGACCGCAATGTAACCGATTACCCCTGATTTTTTGCTGGTTTTATTCCTCTCCGGCTGCGCATACTCTGGAAGTACACAGGATGCAAAACAGGATGCACATCAAATGGTTAAAGGATTGTTAAACACAGTAAATCGCAGGCTGTCGCATGATGACGCCGGTAAACTCTTGTTACGACTTGCCGTCGGCGGCTTAATGCTTTTCCATGGAATCCATAAGCTGATAGATGGTGTGGATGGCATTAGCGGGATGCTGGCGGCGCAGGGATTGCCCGGGTTTATCGCCTACGGTGTGCTGGTGGGGGAAGTGGTCGCTCCCTGCTTGTTAATTCTCGGCGTCCTGACCCGCCCGGCGGCGTTGGTGCTGGCGTTCACCATGGTGGTGGCGTGGCTGATGGTCGGTCTCGGCAAGACGTTTGCGCTTGATACGGTGGGAGCGTGGGCCATTGAGAATCTGGTCTATTTCTTTGTTGGCGCACTGGCGATTGCGCTACTCGGCGCGGGGCGTTATTCGCTGGCCGGTCAGTCGGCCTGGCGGTAAAAATGCCTCATTCGTCCTGGGGCGTAAAGTCGATACTGTTGGCGATTTGCAATTTTTTCAGTCCGGGAAAGCGTTTATCTCATGTCGCCTGAGCGTTTATTGTCGCCAGGGATTTTCCCGGAGGCGGCGCATTGCGCCTTCTCCGGGCTACCAAATCGCACAGCGATGTAGCCCCGGTAAGCGGTAGCGCCACCGGGGATTTTGACCTCAGGCGAGAACCAGATCGCTCTGCGGATGACAGGAGCAGGCCAGCACATAGCCGTCGGCGATTTCGGCGTCGGTCAGCGTCATGGTGCTGGTGACGCTGTACTTCCCGGAAACCACTTTGGTTTTGCAGCAGCCGCAGACGCCGGCGCGGCAGGCGACGGTCACCGGCACCTTATTGCTCTCCAGCGCGTCGAGCAGCGTGGTGCCCACCGGCGCGTAAAACTCGCGCGCCGGCTGCAGTTTAGTAAATTTCAGCCCGCTGGTGGCGGCCTCAGCCACCGGGGTGAAGAATTTTTCCTTAAAGAAGCGGGTGACGCCCAGGGCGGCAACATCCTGCTCGACCTTCTCCATATAAGGCGCCGGGCCGCAGGTCATCACGGTGCGGCTGGCTAAATCCGGCACGCTCTGCAGCAGCTCCCGGGTCAGACGGCCGGCGACAAAACCATGCGTCGCATTGTGCTCCGCTACCAGGGTGACCGGGTAGTTGCGCCACTCTTCGGCAAAGATTACATCTTCCGGCGAACGCACGTTATAAATCACCTGTACGTCGGCCTGCGGTCGATACTTAGCCAGCCAGCGGCGCATCGCCATGATCGGTGTCACGCCGCAACCGGCGGCCAGCAGCAGGAATTTATCTTCCGCTTTATCGTCGCAGGTAAACTCGCCCATCGCATCGGACAGCCAAAGGTAATCGCCGCGTTTGACCTCGCGGGTCAACCACTGCGAACCCGTACCCTCGTCAATACGGCGAACGGTCAGCGTAATGTATTCGCTGACCCCCGGCGTCGAGGAGAGGGTATAGGCGCGCAGCGTTTCCGCCGAGTTACGCACGCTAACCAGAGCGTACTGGCCAGCGCGGTACGGATAGTAATCGTGGCACAGCAGCGAAAGGGTCCACACGTCCGGGGTTTCCTGGTGAATGTGGTGAACCTGCATCCGCCACGGGCACTGGGAGGTTGGCATAGTCATCAGGGACTCCTTAAGCGCTCAGCAGCTGCTGCATATCTTGTTCCACGGTGGTCACGGAACGCAGACCAAACTTCTCATTGAGGACCGCCAGCAGATCCGGTGTGAAGAAACCAGGTGCCGTCGGACCGGTGACGATGTTTTTCACACCCAGCGACAGCAGCGTCAGCAGGATGACGATCGCTTTCTGTTCGAACCAGGAGAGCACCAGCGACAGCGGCAGATCGTTGACGCCACAGCCCAGTTTCTCCGCCAGCGTGACCGCCAGAATAATCGCCGAGTAAGCGTCATTACACTGCCCGGCGTCGACCAGGCGCGGCAGCCCTTCGATATCGCCAAAGTCCAGTTTGTTGAAGCGGTATTTACCACAGGCCAGGGTCAGGATCAGGCAGTCATCCGGCACGCTGGTGGCGAAATCGGTGAAGTAGTTACGCTCCCCGCGGGCGCCGTCGCAGCCGCCGACGAGGAAGATATGGCGCAGTTTTTCACGACTGACCAGATCGATCAGCGTATCCGCCGCGCCAAGCAGGGTCTGACGGCCAAAGCCGACGGTGATCAGATGCGGGATTTCGCTGTACGGGAAGCCCGCCATCTGCTGCGCCTGGGCAATGACCGGGGAGAAGTCTTCACCTTCCAGATGGTTCACACCCGGCCAGCCGACGATGCTGCGAGTCCAGATGCGATCGTCGTAGGCGCCGACGGTCGGGTCGATGATGCAGTTAGAGGTCATCACGATGGGGCCCGGGAAGCGGGCGAACTCCACCTGCTGGTTTTGCCAGCCGCTGCCGTAGTTGCCAATCAGATGTTTGAATTTACGCAGCTCCGGATAGCCGTGAGCCGGCAGCATTTCGCCATGAGTATAGACGTTGACGCCGGTGCCTTCCGTCTGCTCCAGCAGGTTATACAGATCCTTCAGATCGTGGCCGGAGATCAGGATGCACTTCCCTTCGGTGGCTTTAACGTTGACCTGAGTCGGCGTCGGATGGCCGTATTTGGTCGTTTCACCGGCGTCGAGGATGCTCATCACTTTGAAGTTCATCTGGCCGATTTCCATCGAACATTCGAGCAGCGCATTCATATCCGCAGGCCAGGTGCCCAGCCATGCCATGATTTTATGGTACTGGGCATAGATAGCGTTGTCGTACTGGCCGAGCACGTGGGCGTGCTCCATATAGGCCGCCGCACCCTTCAGACCGTACAGGCACAGCAGGCGCAGACCGAGAATATTTTCGCCGATGGCGGCTTTATCTTTATTCGGGGTATAGTCCGCCGCCTGACGCTGCAGGTCGCCCAGATCGTCGCTGACCAGCTGCAGGTCGGCGACCGGGCTGTCGACCGCGGCGCTGGCATCGATCGCCAGGCATTGCGCTTTCAGCGCCTCACGCAAGGCAATTGCCTGGCGGGCGTAGCCGACGATGCGCGGGGAATCGAAGTTAACGTTAGTCAGGGTGGAGAAGAAGGCGCGGGGGGCAAAGCTGTCGACCTGATGATCGATAATGCCATATTCGCGCGCTTTAAGCGCCCAGGCGGACAGGCCTTGCAGTGACGCAATCAGCAGATCCTGCAGGTCCGAGGTTTCCGCTGTTTTACCGCACATCCCCTGCGCGTAAGAGCAGCCGTTGCCGGCTGGGGTACGAATGGTTTGTTCACATTGCACACAAAACATGGTCACACCTTTAAAGTTATATTTGATATACATGTTTAAGGTTATGCCGCGCGGCAACGGGTGAAAAGGTATTTCTAAGACAACTTAAAGGGAGATTGATTTAGCGCAAATTTGGCGGCAGGAGGGCTGCCGCCAGCGGGTGCTCAGGCGGTAAAAAAGGCGATCAGGATCGGGACCAGCAAACTAAGCAGAAAACCGTGCACGATGGCGGCAGGGACGATTTCGACGCCGCCGGAACGCTGCAGTACCGGTAAGGTGAAGTCCATCGAGGTGGCGCCGCATAGCCCCAGCGCCGTGGAGCGGCTGCGGCGAATAAGGCCCGGAATTAACATGATGGCCAGCAGCTCGCGACAGAGATCGTTAAAGAACGCCGCGCTACCGATGACCGGGCCAAAGGATTCGGTGAGTAAAATACCGGAGAGCGAATACCAGCCGAAACCGCTGGCCATTGCCAGACCGGTCTTTAACGGCAGACCGAGAATAAAGGCGTTAAGTATCCCGCCGAGTAATGAACTGGCCGTAACCACCACGGCGACGATCATTCCCCGGCGGTTAAGGACTATTTGTCGCAGACTCATTCCATTATTGCGTAATTGGATACCGACGAGGAACAGGAGAAAAATCAACGTATATTCGCTGGCTTCTGTCGCGTGCTGTAAAAAAGGCAGTCTGGTCAGACCGAGCAGAAAACCGAGCACGACCACACCGCACAGCTGCAGCGATTCCAGGGCCATGGCCAGGCGCGAGGGTAATTTCTCCTGACGATGCTGACTGCGCCATGGCATTTTACTTTCCAGCCACAGCAGGGCGGCGATATTACACAGTAAAATGATAACCACGCTCACCGCGGCGTAATGCAATATTGCCAGCAGGTTGCTGGCCAGATTGTCGAGGAACGCCAGGCTGATACCCATAAAAAAAAGGATTACATAGACAATCCAGCTGAGCATGCGGTTTATCAGCTTTAGCGCGGAGGAGTGACGAAGAGGCAGTAAATAGCCGACGACCAGCGGCAACAGAATAATAAAGAGTCCCGAAAACATGAACGATGCAGCCCTTGCATGATGAGAATAGCGCCCATGACACTACCCAAATCACCGGGCCGAGTAAAGCTGTCGCCAGAAAGAAAAAGCCCGGAGACCCGGGCTTTGAAAAGCGTTAATCGCGTTTTTCCAGCAGGGTGCGATACAGCACGCCGCCGAGGATCCCGCCGACGATTGGCATGACCCAGAACAGCCACAGCTGCTGCAGCGCCCAGCCGCCCTGGAAAATTGCCACCGCGGTGCTGCGCGCCGGGTTGACCGAGGTGTTGGTGACTGGAATGCTGATCAAATGGATGAGGGTCAGCGCCAGGCCGATGGCGATGGGGGCAAAGCCCGCCGGCGCATGTTTATCGGTCGCGCCATGAATAACCAGCAGGAAGCCGCAGGTCAGGACAATTTCAATGACGATAGCCGACAGCATGGAGAAGCCGCCCGGGGAGTGTTCGCCATAGCCGTTGGAGGCGAAGCCGCTGGCGGCGGCATCAAAGCCGGCTTTACCGCTGGCAACCACGTACAGCACCGCCGCGGCAATAATTCCGCCGACCACCTGAGCGATAATATAGCCAATGACCTCTTTTGCCGGAAAACGGCCGCCGGCCCACAGGCCTAAGGTGACCGCCGGGTTGAAATGCCCCCCGGAAATATGGCCGACCGCAAACGCCATGGTTAATACCGTTAAGCCAAATGCCAGCGCGACGCCGGCAAAACCAATACCCAGCTCGGGGAAAGCCGCGGCGAGCACGGCGCTACCGCAGCCGCCAAATACAAGCCAGAAGGTGCCGAAGCATTCGGCTGCTAATTTTCTGAACATAACCACCTCAATTAAATTGTTTACGCGCACGAGCGGACCGTGCCGGTCTTTATTTATCGTGATAAGGGATGACGATAAAAATAAAGCGGCGTTATTCTAGAGATAATCGCCATCCCGGAGCCAGTTAAATATATTGATATTATTTGATTTAGGGCAAGGTGAGTGGATTCCTTTTGCCAGTTTAGCCTTTCCTTTATCCATGGAAGATTATCAATAGTGTAGATCATAACGCCTGAAATAAAACTATTTTGTTTGATGAATAATCAACAGCCGGTAATAGGCGATAAGTGAGTAATTTTATGAATATATTTAATCCGCTGAATATGAGCCACGGATGCGATTAAGCAGAGTGTCATCTTGCCTCCGCCCTCGCTATACTGTTGATTACTGAAGGAGAGTGGTGGTGTAGCGGAGGGGATATGCTTCTTGAGCGCGTAGAAATCGTCGGTTTTCGCGGTATCAATCGTTTGTCGTTGATGCTGGAGCAAAATAACGTCCTGATCGGGGAGAACGCGTGGGGGAAGTCCAGTCTGCTTGATGCGCTGACCCTGCTTTTGTCGCCGGAGTTCGATCTTTATCACTTTGTTCGCGATGATTTCTGGTTTCCCCCGGGCGACATCCAGGGGCGCGAACACCATTTGCATATTATCCTGACCTTCCGCGAAACGGAGCCAGGCCGCCATCGGGTCCGGCGTTTCCGTCCGCTTCAGCGCTGCTGGGTGCCTTGCGATGACGGGTATCACCGGGTGTTCTATCGCCTGGAGGGCGAGCTCGCCGAAGATGACAGCGTGATGACCCTGCGGAGCTTTATCGATGGTGAAGGCGAAGCGTTGGTGCTGGAGGAGATTGATGAGCTGGCCCGACACCTGGTGCGTTTGATGCCGGTGCTGCGCCTGCGCGATGCGCGCTTTATGCGCCGCATCCATAACGGGACGGTACCGCACTCGCCGCAGATAGAGATCACCGCCCGTCAGCTGGATTTTCTCTCCCGCGAACTGGTCAGCCATCCGCAAAATTTATCGGACGGTCAGATCCGTCAGGGGCTATCGGCCATGGTGCAACTGCTTGAGCATTACTTTGCCGAGCAAAGCAGCGCTCAGACGCGGCATCGCCTGATGCGGCGGCGCTCCCATGATGAACAGCGCAGTTGGCGTTATCTGGATATTATCAACCGGATGATCGACAAGCCCGGCGGGCGCAGCCATCGGGTGATCCTGCTGGGGCTGTTTGCCACCCTCCTGCAGGCGAAAGGGACGGTGCGCCTCGATCGCGACGCGCGACCGCTGCTGTTGATTGAAGATCCCGAGACCCGTCTGCATCCAATCATGCTTTCCGTCGCCTGGCACCTGCTGAATTTGTTGCCGCTGCAGCGTGTGACCACCACCAACTCCGGAGAGCTGCTGTCCCTGACGCCGGTAGAGCAGGTCTGCCGGCTGGTGCGTGAGTCGACGCGGGTATCGGCGTGGCGGTTAGGCCCGGGCGGAATGAATGCCGAAGAGAGCCGGCGCATTGCTTTTCACATTCGCTTCAATCGCGCCTCATCGCTCTTCGCCCGCTGCTGGCTGCTGGTGGAGGGAGAGACGGAAACCTGGGTTATCAACGAACTGGCCCGGCAGTGCGGTCATCATTTTGATGCTGAAGGGGTTAAGGTGATCGAATTCGCCCAGTCCGGCCTGAAGCCATTGATCAAATTTGCCCGCCGGATGGGGATCCAGTGGCACGTGCTGGTGGACGGCGATGAGGCGGGGAAAAAATATGCCGCAACGGTACGAGGTCTGCTTAATAACGATCGCGAGCTGGAGCGCGACCATCTGACCAGTCTGCCGGCGCTGGATATGGAACACTTTATGTATCGTCAGGGATTTGATGACGTTTATCATCGGGTGGCGCAGATCCCGGATAATGTCCCGATGAATATGCGGCGGGTGATCACCAAAGCCATCCATCGCTCATCCAAGCCGGACCTGGCGATTGAGGTGGCGATGGAGGCCGGCCGCCGTGGCGTGGACGCTGTGCCGACGCTGCTGAAGAAAATGTTCTCACGGGTGCTGTGGCTAGCCCGCGGTCGTGCCGATTAATCTCACCGCCGTCGTCATTTACGGCGGCACAAAGCTCTCCGGCAGCTAAACAAAACCTCATTGACGCGAAAAATGGGTGTCCTGTTGCCAACGGGTTTCGATAGAATCACCGCCTGGAGCGGCGGGGAAACAGCAGGAATCGGAATATGAAAGTGAAGGGAAAACGCAGGACCGTCTGGTGGCTGTTGGCGATCGTTGTGCTGGGGCTGGCTATCTGGGGATGGCGGATCCTCAATGCGCCGCTGCCGAACTACCAGACGCTGGTAGTTCGCAAAGGGGATCTTCAGCAGAGCGTGCTGGCCACCGGCAAACTGGATGCCCTGCGAAAAGTTGACGTCGGCGCCCAGGTCAGCGGACAGCTGAAAACGCTGCACGTCAATATTGGCGATAAGGTTAAAAAAGATCAGTTGCTGGGGGTTATCGATCCGGAGCAGGCGCAAAACCAGATTAAAGAGGTGGAAGCGACGCTCATGGAGCTGCGCGCCCAGCTCAATCAGGCGCGCGCGGAGAGCAAACTGGCGCAAGTGACTCTGGCCCGTCAGCAGCAGCTGGCGCAGCGCCAGCTGGTCTCGCGGCAGGACCTTGATACCGCGGCCACCGATTTGGCGGTGAAACAGGCGCAGATCGGCACTATTGAAGCGCAAATAAAGCGTAACCAGGCGACGCTCGATACGGCGAAGACCAACCTCGATTACACGCGGATCCTGGCGCCGATGGCCGGCGAAGTGACGCAAATTACCACCCTGCAGGGACAGACAGTGATCGCCGCCCAGCAGGCGCCTAACATTCTGACGCTGGCGGATCTCAGCACCATGCTGGTTAAAGCGCAGGTCTCTGAAGCGGATGTCATCCACCTCAGACCGGGGCAAAAGGCGTGGTTTACCGTGCTGGGCGACCCGCTTACCCGTTATGAAGGTAAACTGAAAGACATTCTGCCGACGCCGGAAAAAGTGAATGACGCCATCTTCTATTATGCCCGCTTCGAGGTACCGAACCCGCAGGGGATCCTGCGCCTCGACATGACCGCGCAGGTGCACATTCAGCTGGCTGAGGTGAAGAACGTGATTACTATCCCGCTGAGCGCCCTGGGCGACGCGGTAGGCGATAACCGCTACCACGTTCGACTGTTGCGCACCGGTGAGGTCAAAGAGCGTGAGGTTATCATTGGCGCCCGCAATGATACCGACGTCGCAGTGGTGCAAGGTCTGGAAGAGGGCGACGAAGTGATCGTCGGCGAGAGCGCGAGCGGGGCGGCAAAATGACGGCGCTGCTTGAGCTGCGAGATATACGTCGCAGCTATCCTTCCGGCGACGGCAGCGTTGAGGTCCTGAAGGGGATCACCCTCAGCATCCATGCGGGTGAGATGGTGGCGATCGTCGGGGCCTCCGGCTCGGGAAAATCGACGCTGATGAATATCCTTGGCTGCCTCGACAAACCCACCAGCGGCACCTATCGGGTAGCGGGAACCGATATCGCGCAGCTGGATGGAGATGCGCTGGCCCGTCTGCGGCGGGAACACTTTGGCTTTATCTTTCAACGCTACCATTTGCTGTCCCATCTGACCGCCGCGCAGAATGTCGAAGTGCCGGCGGTGTATGCCGGCAGTGAACGGCGCGCGCGCCTGGCGCGCGCTCATGAGCTGCTGGTGCGGCTGGGGCTGGGCGAGCGCGCCGACTATCAACCGTCACAGTTGTCCGGCGGTCAGCAGCAGCGGGTCAGTATCGCCCGCGCCCTGATGAATGGCGGGGAGGTGATCCTCGCTGATGAACCGACCGGCGCGCTGGACAGCCATTCCGGCGAAGAGGTAATGGCGATCCTGCACCAGCTAAAAGCGCAGGGGCACACGGTCATCATTGTGACCCACGATCCGCAGGTCGCCGCTCAGGCGGAGCGGATCGTCGAGATCCGCGATGGCGAGATCGTCCGCAACCCGCCCGCCAGCCGCCAGGGCGGCGGACTGCGCGCCCGTCCGCAGGCGGAGCCTTCGGCGTGGCGTCAGTTTACCAGCGGCTTTCGCGAAGCGCTGGTGATGGCCTGGCGAGCGATGGCGGCGAATAAAATGCGTACCCTGCTGACCATGCTCGGCATTATTATCGGTATTGCCTCGGTGGTGTCGATCGTGGTGGTGGGGGATGCCGCCAAGCAGATGGTGCTGGCGGATATTCGCGCCATCGGCACCAATACCATTGATGTGTATCCTGGTAAGGATTTTGGCGACGACGACCCGCGCTATCAGCAGGCGCTGAAGTATGACGATTTGCTGGCGATCCAGAAGCAGCCGTGGGTGCGCTCCGCCACGCCGGCGGTTTCAAAAAGCCTGCGCCTGCGCGCCAACAATATTGACGTTGCCGCCAGTGCGGAGGGGGTCGGTCCACAGTATTTTAATGTCTACGGCATGACCTTTAGCGAAGGCAATACCTTCAATGAACTGCAGCTCAACAGTCGGGCACAGGTGGTAGTGCTCGACAGCAATACCCGTCGGCAGCTGTTTCCCAATAAAGCGAAAGTGGTGGGAGAGGTGATTCTGGTGGGCAATATGCCGGCCACGGTGATTGGCGTTGCGGATGAAAAACAGTCGATGTTCGGCAGCAGCAAAATTCTCCGCGTCTGGTTGCCCTACACCACCATGGCGGGAAGAGTAATGGGCCAGTCGTGGCTGAACTCCATCACTGTGCGCGTTCATGAAGGCTACGACAGTGAAACCGCAGAGAAACAGCTGCTGCGTCTGCTGGAGCTGCGGCATGGTAAAAAAGATGTATTCACCTGGAATATGGACAGCGTCTTGAAAACCGCCGAAAGGACCACACATACCTTACAGCTGTTCCTGACATTGGTGGCGGTGATTGCCCTGGTGGTCGGCGGGATTGGCGTAATGAATATTATGCTGGTGTCGGTGACCGAACGAACCCGGGAGATCGGCATCCGCATGGCGGTTGGCGCCCGGGCCAGCGATGTGCTGCAGCAGTTTCTCATTGAAGCGGTGCTGGTTTGCCTGGTCGGTGGCGCGCTGGGCGTAGCATTGTCGCTGATGATCGCCTTTATTTTACAGCTGTTTCTCCCCGGCTGGGAGATTGGTTTTTCTCCGCTGGCGCTGCTGACGGCGTTTCTCTGTTCGACGCTGACCGGGGTGCTGTTTGGTTGGCTGCCTGCGCGCAACGCGGCGCGGCTCGATCCGGTGGATGCCCTGGCGCGAGAATAGGCGGGGCGAGAAATAAAAATGCCAGTCAGAAGGACTGGCATTTTATTAGCAGGATGTACACAATGAAGCAAAAGAGTTATGCAGCCGTTTCCGCTTCCACAGGGACGATCACGCTGGCGTGGTTGCCTTTTGGCCCCTGGTGAACATCAAACCGAACGGCTTGTCCGGCTTTTAGCGTTCTGTAACCATCCATCTGGATGGTGGAGTAATGGGCGAAAATGTCTTCGCCGCCGCCCTCAGGGCAGATAAAACCGAACCCTTTGGCATTGTTGAACCACTTAACAGTACCCATTTCCATACTTCGACATCCTTCGTAAATCTTTATTAGTAAGATGGAATGAACCGGTGGTGGAGTGACGAGTTGTTCAATTGCTCGCCAACTCTCGCCACTACAATTTAGAGAAATACGAAAACGCGTCAAGCGATTGAGGAGGGGGAACGGCGAAAAATGCGTCAAAATTTGAAGCAGTTAACGCTATTGCCGGGGAATGTGACAGCCGTCGCGGATAGAAGCGATAGATGATAGTTATCTATGATCTATTGTAGATTTGTGATGAGCATAACCTCTGGTCATCGACAGGCCTCCGCCTGTTGGCAACAGCAACCGATGATGAACACTGACGATGAGTAAGAGAGATTGGCTGGACTTCGAGCACCTGGTTGACGACGAAGTTCGTGATGCGATTAAACCGCCATCTATGTATAAAGTGATATTGGTCAATGATGACTACACTCCGATGGAGTTTGTTATTGACGTGTTACAAAAATTCTTTTCTTATGATGTTGAACGTGCAACGCAACTGATGCTCACGGTTCACTATGAAGGTAAGGCGATTTGTGGCGTGTTTACCGCGGAAGTGGCGGAGACCAAAGTCGCTATGGTGAATCAGTACGCGAGGGAGAACGAGCATCCATTGCTGTGTACGCTGGAAAAAGCCTGAATACAGGCATGAAAATTGGGGGAGGTGCCTATGCTCAATCAAGAACTGGAACTCAGTTTAAATATGGCTTTCGCCAGAGCGCGCGAGCACCGTCATGAGTTTATGACCGTCGAGCACTTGCTGCTGGCTCTGCTAAGCAACCCCTCGGCCCGTGAGGCCCTGGAAGCGTGTTCAGTGGACCTGGTGGCATTGCGTCAGGAACTTGAAGCCTTCATCGAACAAACCACACCCGTTCTGCCAGCCACGGAAGAAGAGCGCGACACCCAGCCGACGCTAAGCTTCCAGCGTGTGCTGCAGCGCGCCGTCTTCCACGTACAATCTTCTGGCCGCAGCGAAGTGACCGGCGCCAACGTGCTGGTGGCGATTTTCAGCGAGCAGGAGTCGCAGGCCGCCTACCTGCTGCGTAAACATGAAGTGAGCCGTCTTGATGTGGTGAACTTCATTTCTCATGGTACACGCAAAGACGAGCCGAGCCAGTCTTCCGATAACAGCGGAAGCCAGCCTGGCAATGAAGAGCAAGCCGGCGGGGAGGAACGTATGGAAAACTTCACCACCAACCTCAATCAGCTTGCTCGCGTCGGCGGCATTGATCCCCTGATCGGCCGTGAAAAAGAGCTGGAGCGCGCGATTCAGGTCCTGTGCCGTCGGCGGAAAAATAACCCGCTGCTGGTGGGGGAATCCGGCGTCGGTAAAACCGCGATCGCCGAAGGCCTTGCCTGGCGTATTGTGCAGGGCGATGTGCCGGAAGTGATGGCCGACTGCACTATCTACTCGCTCGACATTGGCTCTTTGCTGGCAGGGACCAAATATCGTGGCGATTTTGAAAAACGCTTCAAAGCGTTGCTCAAACAGCTGGAGCAGGATACCAACAGCATCCTGTTTATTGATGAAATCCACACCATTATCGGTGCGGGGGCGGCGTCTGGCGGCCAGGTCGATGCGGCTAACCTGATCAAACCGCTGCTTTCCAGCGGCAAGATCCGGGTGATCGGCTCCACCACTTACCAGGAGTTCAGCAACATCTTTGAAAAAGATCGTGCGCTGGCCCGCCGTTTCCAGAAGATCGATATTACCGAACCGTCGGTGGAAGAGACGGTCCAGATTATCAACGGCCTGAAGCCGAAGTACGAAGCGCACCATGATGTGCGTTATACCGCCAAAGCGGTGCGTGCGGCGGTAGAACTGGCGGTGAAATACATTAACGATCGTCATCTGCCGGATAAGGCGATTGACGTCATTGACGAAGCGGGCGCGCGGGCGCGCTTAATGCCGGTCAGCAAGCGTAAGAAAACGGTTAACGTGGCGGATATCGAATCAGTGGTGGCGCGCATTGCGCGGATCCCTGAGAAGAGCGTCTCCCGCAGCGATCGCGACACGCTGAAAAACCTGGGCGACCGTCTGAAAATGCTGGTCTTTGGACAGGATAAAGCCATCGAGGCGCTGACCGAGGCTATTAAAATGGCGCGCGCCGGGCTGGGCCATGAGCACAAGCCGGTGGGATCATTCCTGTTCGCCGGGCCGACCGGGGTCGGGAAAACCGAAGTGACCGTCCAGCTGGCGAAGGCGTTAGGGATTGAGCTGCTGCGCTTTGACATGTCCGAATATATGGAACGTCATACCGTCAGCCGTTTGATCGGGGCGCCTCCGGGCTACGTCGGCTTCGATCAGGGCGGGCTGCTGACCGATGCGGTGATTAAACATCCGCACGCGGTATTACTGCTTGATGAGATCGAAAAAGCGCATCCGGACGTGTTCAACCTGCTGCTGCAGGTGATGGATAACGGGACGCTGACCGATAATAACGGCCGTAAAGCGGACTTCCGCAACGTGGTGCTGGTGATGACCACCAACGCCGGGGTGCGGGAAACCGAGCGTAAATCGATTGGCCTTATTCAGCAGGACAACAGTCCGGATGCGATGGATGAGATCAAAAAGATCTTTACGCCGGAGTTCCGTAACCGCCTCGACAACATCATCTGGTTCGATCATTTGTCTACCACGGTGATCCATCAGGTTGTCGACAAGTTTATCGTCGAGCTGCAGGTCCAGCTGGACCAGAAAGGCGTCTCCCTGGAAGTGAGTCAGGAAGCGCGCGACTGGCTGGCGACGAAAGGCTACGATCGGGCGATGGGGGCACGTCCAATGGGACGTGTCATTCAGGACAACCTGAAAAAACCGCTGGCGAACGAACTGCTGTTTGGCTCGCTGGTCGACGGTGGTCAGGTCACTGTCTCTCTGGACAGCGACAAAAATACGCTGACTTACGACTTCCAGAGCGCGCCGAAGCACAAACCGGAAGCGGCCCACTAAGGCGATATCTTCAATGTAAAAAAACCGGCCAGGGGCCGGTTTTTTTTTTGCTGACGGCAGATGACGGCAGAAATGAAAAGACCGGGAATTATCCCGGCCTTCAGCATCTGACGCCTTAGGGGCGAAAACAATCAGCGACTACGGAAGACAATGCGGCCTTTGCTCAGGTCGTACGGGGTCAGCTCAACAGTCACTTTGTCGCCCGTCAGAATGCGGATGTAGTTTTTACGCATTTTACCGGAGATATGCGCGGTTACCACGTGACCGTTTTCCAGTTCTACGCGGAACATAGTGTTAGGCAACGTTTCAAGTACGGTGCCCTGCATTTCAATATTGTCTTCTTTGGCCATCTAGTCCTCTGGGGTATCACTACCGTAGTTTTGAACCGGCAAGATAATGCCGAAGTTCATCATGTAAGTAAAGTTTTACGTATCTACCCTGAATCATTCACCTTGCCGCAAGGCGCATAGTCAGCGCAGCGGCTACGGAAATATGACGGGTATGAATCGCCGAAGTAGTTTTGGCGCATTGCCCGGGACACACACGGCCATGCCGCGTGACAGGCGCAAACGTAAAGGGGAGTGACAGAACGATGGGCGTTATCTGACTCTTATTATTCCCAAACGGCGGCGGGGCAACAGGCAGAAGCTACTCTACCGCGCAATTATACCATCCTGACGCAAAATGTGCTGAAAACATTTTATTATCCGCCAGGAAATAGCACCCGCGGCACCCAAAATCGCTCGGGCAGTCGGTAGCCGCGTAATACCGACAGATAGTCCAGATAATCGCGGCGGGGAATATCCACTGCGCCTAATGACGCGGTATGGTTGTTCAGTACCTGGCAGTCAATTAATTTACCGCCGCTGTGCGCAAAGTCCTGGCAAAATACCAGCAGCGCGGTTTTGGAGGCATTTTCTGCCCGGCTAAACATCGATTCGCCGCAAAACAGCGCTCCCTGCGCTACGCCGTACATTCCTCCCACCAGGGTATTCTCCTGCCAGACTTCAATGGAGTGGGCATGACCCAGCTCATGCAGCTGGTGATAGGCGCGAACGATACTGCTGGTTATCCAGGTGCCTTCGTCACGATCGCTGGCGCAGCCCTCAATCACTTCGCCAAAGGCGTGGTTGAGCGTGACCCGGTAGGGCGAACGCTGATGAAAGCGCTTCATGCTGCGGCTGAGATGGAATTGCTCTGGCCAAAGTACCGCCCGGGGGTCGGGCGACCACCAGAGGATCGGGTCGCCAGGGGAAAACCAGGGAAAAATACCACGCTGATAGGCCATCAGCAGCCGCGCGGGGCTCAGATCGCCGCCGAGCGCCAGCAGGCCATTAGGTTCTCGCAAGGCGCCTTCCGGAGAGGGGAAGGCGATAGAGTGCCGGGAGAGCTGAACCAGACGCATTTTAACCTCAATACGCATCAGCAAAAATTAGATAATAGAATAGCCTACAGACGCTGTTTAAACTGGAAGTACCGGCCCTGTTTAGCGAGCAGCTCCGCGTGACTACCTTGCTCAATTATCTGGCCGTTGTCCATGACTATTATCTGATTAAAACCTGCCAGGCCCCGCAGGCGATGGGTCACCATCAGCACGGTTTTGTCGCGCATGACATCTGCCAGTAGATGCAGGATCTGGCTTTCGGTGGCCGCATCCAGACCTTCTGTCGGTTCATCGAGCAGCATCAGCGGCGCATCGTGGAGCAGCGCGCGGGCAATGGCCAGTCGGCGCAGTTCGCCGCCGGAGAGCTGACGCCCGCCTTCGCCCAGCCAGCCGTTAAGACCACCATCTTGCAGCAGTTTTTCGAGACCCACCTTCTCAAGGGTAGCGCTGAGATGAGCGTCATCCGCTTCAGGCGCCGCCAGCAGCAGGTTGTCGCGCAGGGTGGCGCTGAACAGGTGCACGCGCTGCGGCACTACGCTCATTGCCTGCCGCAGAGTGGCTTCGCTGAGGCCGGAGAGCGGCTGATTGTTGAGCAGAATCTCTCCCTGTGACGGGTCCCAGGCGCGGGTAAGCAACTGCAACAGCGTCGATTTTCCGCAGCCGGTCCGGCCAAGAATGGCGATGTGCTCTCCGGCGGCAATCTGCAGGGAAATATTCTCCAGGGCAGGGGAGGGCTGCTGAGGATAGCGGAAGGTGACCTCCTGAAGCGTTAGGGCCACCTGCGCTGGCGGACTGGCTTCATCTTCGACAAAGGTGACCTCCGGCTGCTGGTCGGTAATCTGCGAGATCCGCCGCGCGGAGGCGATCACCTGGCCTAAATGCTGGAAAGCGCCAGTAACCGGCGCCAGGGCTTCAAAAGCCGCCAGCGCGCAGAATACGAATAGCGCGATCAGCGCCCCGGGCTGACTATTGCCGCCGACGCCGTCTGAGGCCAGCCAGAGCATGGCCACCACGGCGATGCCACCGATTAACAGCATTACCGCCTGCGAAAGCGCGGTCAGCTCGGCCTGGCGCCGCTGTGCATCCTGCCAGCTCAGCTCGGTCTTTTCCATTTGTGCGCGGTAGCGGTCGCTGGCGTTAAATACCATCAGCTCCGCCTGACCCTGCAGCCAGGCGGTGAGCTGTTGGCGATACTGGCCGCGCAGCTGCGTCATACTTTCGCCGGCTGGCTTACCTGCGCGATAGAACAGCGGCGGCATAACCAGCAGGGTCGCCAGCATGATACCGCCGAGCGTCAGCGCGAGGGTGACGTCGAGCAGACTTAATCCGCAGGTGACGACCACAATCACCACCAGCGCGCCGACCAGCGGCGAAATGACCCGCAGGTAGAGATGATCCAGGGTGTCAACGTCGGCTACCACCCGGTTGAGCAGCTCACCCTGGCGAAAGCGCGCCAGCCCCGCCGGAGAGAGGGGGAGCAGTTTGCTGAAGGTGAAAACGCGCAGGTGCTGCAGCACGCGAAAGGTAGCGTCGTGGCTGACCAGGCGCTCAAAGTAGCGCCCGGCGGTACGGATAATTGCCGCGCCGCGAACGCCCGCGGCAGGCAGCATATAGTTAAAACTGTAGATCCCGGCGACGCCCACCACCGCTGAGGCGGAGAGGAACCAGCCGGAGAGCGTCAGCAGGCCGATGCTGGCCAGCAGGGTCACAATGGCCAGCACGACGCCAAGCAGCAGCATCCATTTATGGCGTTTATAGAGCGCCAGATAGGGTAAAAGTGCACGCATTTAAATCTCCTCCTGACGATGGGCCAGCAGCGCCGAGAAGACCCCACCAGCACGGGCCAGCGTGGCGTAGTCGCCTTGTTCGATAATCTGTCCGTCCTGCATCACCCAGACGTCGTCCCAGTCGGCCAGCCCCTCGAGCTGGTGGGTGACCAGCAGCGTGGTTTGCTCACTGGAGGCGTGGGTCAGGGCCTGCATGACTCGCTGTTCGCTATGGGCGTCAAGGCTGGCGGCAGGTTCATCCAGCAGCAGCAGGCGGCACGGCACCAACAGCGCGCGGGCGACCGCGATACGCTGCGCCTGGCCTACCGACAGACGCCCCGCCTGATCGCCTACGGCGGTATGGATCCCCTGCGGCAGCAGGGCGATAAACTCGCTGACCCAGGCCTTGTCCAGCGCCAGCCGAAGCTGTGCTTCGCTAGCTTCGGGCCACGCCAGCAGCACGTTTTCCCGCAGCGTGGCGGCAGGCAACTGCGGATTCTGTCCCACCCAGCTCAGCAGGCGGCGCCAGCGCTCAGCGTCCAGCTCGCGCAGCTCTACGCCGTTGACCATCAGCGACCCCTCATAGGGCAGAAAGCCGAGCAGTGTATTCAGCAAAGAGCTTTTCCCGGATCCGCTCTGGCCGACCAGCACCACGCGAGCGCCGGCGGGCAGCACAAAATTAAGCGGCCCCGCCAGAACTTTACCTTCCGGAGATTTGATCACCAGGTCGCGCGCTTCCACGCTAATCAGATCGTTGTCATTTAACGTTTTCTCGCCACGCTCTACCTGGGTCAGCGGCGTTTCCATAAACGTTTTCAGGCTGTCTGCGGCGCCCACGGCCTGAGCTTTGGCATGGTAGAAGGTACCCAGGTCACGTAACGGCTGGAAAAATTCCGGGGCGAGGATCAGCGTCAGGAATCCCGCCATCAGCGTGACGCCCGCGCCATAGTGGCCGAAGTTCAGCTCGCCAAGGTAAGAAAAGCCAAAATACACCGCTACCAGCGCAATGGAGAGGGAGGTGAAAAACTCCAGAACCCCGGAGGAGAGGAAGGCCAGACGCAGGACTTCCATGGTGCGTTGGCGAAAATCCTGCGAGGCGTCGCGAATATTATCGGTTTCAGCCTGACCGCGATGAAAAATACGCAGGGTTTCCATGCCGCGCAGGCGGTCGAGGAAGTGGCCGCTGAGGCGGGCCAGCGCCTGGAAGTTACGCCGGTTGGCGTCGGCGGCGCCCATCCCGACCAGCGCCATGAAAAGCGGGATCAGCGGGGCGGTGCCGAGAAGGATTAGCGCGGCGGCCCAGTTAATCGGAAAAATAGTAATAACGATCAGCAGCGGTACGCAGGCCGCCAGCGTCATCTGGGGCAGGTAGCGGGCATAATAGTCGTGCATGTCGTCGATTTGCTCAAGAATAAGCGTTGCCCAGCTGCCGGCCGGTTTGCCCTGGATCCACGCCGGGCCTGCCTGCTGGAGGCGGTCAAGAACCTGGCGGCGAATTTCATAGCGAATATGCTGCCCGGCCTGAAAGCCGACCCGCTCACGCAGCCAGACCACCCAGGCGCGTAGTACAAAGATCAGCACCAGCAGCGTGAGCGGCAGCAGCAGGGCGGTCGCTGGAATATTCTCCATCACCATCCGGTGCAGGATCCGCGCCAGGAACCATGCCTGCGCCACGATCAGCAGACCGCTCGCCACGCCAAGCAGGCGGGAAATCATCAACCAGCGACGGGAGATAATGCTTTGCTGTTTTAACCAGCGGGTTAACTCTTGTTGACGGGGTTTATTCATTGCGCGCTTTGCAGGTGTCGTTATCGGAGTATTGGGCACGGCAATGTTACATCGCAGCAAAAATAAAGGCGACTTTTCGTCGCCTTCTTTACCTTTGTTACTGACTTGTAAAGATTATTTGCAAGCGTCAGCCAAACCGTCGAGGTAACGCTCCGCATCCAGCGCCGCCATGCAGCCGGTGCCCGCAGAAGTGATGGCCTGACGATAGATATGGTCCATGACATCGCCGGCGGCGAACACGCCCGGGATGCTGGTCTGGGTCGCATTGCCGTGGATACCGGACTGCACTTTGATGTAGCCGTTCTCCAGCTCCAGCTGGCCCTCAAAGATGGCGGTGTTCGGGCTGTGGCCGATGGCGACAAATAAACCAGCCACTTCCAGGGACTCGACATTGTCGCTGTTTTTGGTATCGCGCAGGCGCAGGCCGCTGACGCCCATCTGGTCGCCGGTCACCTCTTCGAGGGTACGATCGGTATGCAGCACGATGTTGCCGCTTGCCACTTTATCCATCAGGCGTTTAATGAGGATTTTTTCCGCACGGAAGGAATCGCGACGGTGGATCAGGTGTACCTCAGAGGCGATATTCGACAGATACAGAGCCTCTTCCACTGCGGTGTTGCCGCCGCCGATCACCGCCACTTTCTGGTTGCGATAGAAGAATCCGTCGCAGGTAGCGCACGCGGAAACGCCGCGGCCTTTGAAGGCTTCTTCGGAAGGCAGGCCCAGGTAACGGGCGGAAGCGCCGGTGGCGATGATCAGCGCGTCACAGGTGTACTCGCCGCTGTCGCCTGTCAGACGGAACGGGCGGTTTTGCAAATCGACGCGGCTGATATGGTCGAAAATGATCTCGGTTTCAAATTTTGCGGCATGCTCGTGCATGCGCTCCATCAGCAGCGGACCGGTGAGATCGTTCGGATCGCCTGGCCAGTTTTCCACTTCCGTCGTGGTGGTCAGCTGACCGCCTTTTTCCATCCCGGTGATCAGCACCGGCTGCAGGTTGGCGCGTGCGGCATAGACCGCCGCGGTGTATCCCGCAGGTCCAGAACCAAGGATAAGCAGTTTACTGTGTTTGGCTGTGCCCATGAGATCCCCATAATAATTGGCATACATTGGGCTGGGATTGTAGGGAATTTGTTGTCGTAAAAAAAGAGCACAGCGATTTTGTTAACGATGTGTGCAATAGAAGCTGCCAATGAATTGGTGATTTTCCCGGCAAGGAATATAACTATTTCTACTGTCGGCGGGACAATTATAAGACGAAAAAATGAGAATCAACCAGGGCAGATGATGAATATCTGGCATCTTGTACTAAAAATCGATGTTTTGCTTTGACAATCACCTGTGCTTTTGCGAAAACATTCAAGGAAGAAGAAAAGCAGTATTTAGCGTGCGGCGAATTTTCATGCACGCAAATGCCATTTTTATCCGGGTTAACGAAATCTACGCATGGTGTGGACAGACGCCATGCGTGATGTCGGTGACTGCCGTCAGGCAACGGGCTTCTCACGTACCCCTGGGTTACCCAATGTCGTACGGGTGATAACAGGATGGGCTCTGGCAGTGAAGGCTCAGAGCCGGAACAGGAGTAGGGAAGGAATACAGAGAGACAATAATAATGGTAGATAGCAAGAAGCGCCCTGGCAAAGATCTCGACCGCATTGATCGTAACATCCTGAATGAATTGCAAAAAGATGGGCGAATTTCTAACGTCGAGCTTTCTAAACGGGTGGGACTTTCTCCGACGCCTTGCCTTGAGCGTGTGCGTCGTCTTGAAAGACAGGGTTTTATTCAGGGCTATACGGCGCTGCTCAACCCGCATTATCTGGATGCATCACTTCTGGTATTTGTTGAGATTACTCTGAATCGTGGCGCACCGGATGTGTTTGAGCAATTTAACGCCGCAGTGCAAAAACTTGAAGAAATTCAAGAGTGTCATCTGGTTTCCGGTGATTTCGACTATCTGTTGAAAACCCGTGTACCGGATATGTCAGCGTATCGTAAATTACTGGGCGAGACCTTGCTGCGCCTGCCGGGCGTTAACGACACCCGTACCTACGTGGTAATGGAAGAAGTCAAGCAAAGTAATCGTCTGGTTATTAAGACGCGCTAACACGGAACAGGTGCAAACTCGACGTAGTTTGATTACACTCCTGTTAATCCATACAGCAACAGTGCCGGGGAGACCCGGCGCTGTTGTCCGTTTTAGCAGCAGGCAGGAAACAGCCTGATACCTGGAGAGCCTTTCTTGAGCCAGGAATACACCGAAGACAAAGAAGTCAAACTAACCAAACTCAGCAGCGGGCGCCGACTCCTTGAGGCGATGCTCATCCTTTGCTCCCTCTTCGCCATCTGGCTGATGGCGGCACTACTGAGCTTTAACCCCTCGGACCCCAGCTGGTCGCAAACGGCATGGCATGAGCCTATTCATAATTTAGGCGGCGCCCCCGGCGCGTGGCTTGCCGATACCCTCTTTTTCATTTTTGGCGTCATGGCCTACACCATCCCGGTGATCATCATCGGCGGATGTTGGTTTGCCTGGCGGCATCAGGAAAACGACGAATACATTGATTATTTTGCCGTTTCCCTTCGCCTCATCGGTGCGTTAGCCCTGATCCTGACCTCCTGTGGTCTGGCGGCGATTAACGCCGATGATATCTGGTACTTCGCCTCCGGCGGGGTGATCGGCAGCCTGCTGAGCACCACGCTGCAACCCCTGCTGCACAGCAGCGGCGGCACCATCGCCCTGTTGTGTATCTGGGCGGCCGGGCTGACGCTGTTCACCGGCTGGTCGTGGGTCAGCATTGCGGAAAAGCTGGGCGGCGGCATCCTGTCCGTTCTCACCTTTGCCAGCAACCGTACCCGTCGGGATGATACCTGGGTCGATGAAGGCGAATACGAAGACGACGAGGAAGAGTACGACGACGAAGAGGCGGTCAGGCCGCAGGAATCGCGTCGCGCCCGTATCTTACGCAGCGCGCTGGCGCGGCGTAAGCGTCTGGCCGAGAAGTTTACCAACCCTATGGGTCGTAAAACCGACGCTGCGCTTTTCTCCGGCAAACGGATGGATGACGGCGAAGAGGTGGTGCAATACAGCGCCAGCGGGGCGCCTGTTGCCGCCGACGATGTACTGTTTTCCGGCGCCAGCGCCGCGCGTCCCGCAGAGGATGATGTGCTGTTCTCCGGCGCCAGCGCCGTGCGCCCGGGCGATTTCGACCCTTACGATCCGTTGTTGAATGGCCACAGTATCGCTGAGCCGGTAAGCGCAGCGGCGGCGGCTACTGCCGCGCCGCAGGCGTGGGCAGAATCACCGGTGGGCCATCACGGCGCTGCGCCAGCTTATCAGCCGGAAGCCAGCTATCCGCCGCAGCAGGCCTATCAGCCTGAACCCGCTCCGTTCCAGCAGGCTGCTTATCAGCCGCCAGCGGGGCAAACCGCACCGCAGGCGTATCAGCCTGAGCCAGCGCCGTATCAACAGCCGGTTTACGATCCGCGTGCCGGTCAACCTGCGCCGCAGGCCTATCAGCCTGAGCCAGCGCCGTATCAGCAGCCGGCTTACGATCCGCATGCCGGTCAGCCCGCGCCGCAGACCTACCAGCAGCCGGCTTACGACCCGCATGCCGGCCAGCCCGCGCCGCAGCCGTATCAGCCGGAGCCAGCGGCGTATCAGCCGCAAAGCGCGCCAGTTCCCCCACCGGAGCCAGAGCCCGAGGTCGTGCAGGAGGAAGTGAAACGTCCGCCGCTCTATTATTTCGAGGAAGTGGAAGAGAAGCGGGCGCGCGAACGCGAGCTGTTGGCCTCCTGGTATCAGCCAATTCCTGAGCCGGAAAGTCCGATTGCCACTAAACCGCTGACGCCGCCGACCACTGCGTCCAAACCGCCAGTGGAGACAACCGTAGTCTCTGCGGTAGCGGCTGGGGTGCATCAGGCTACCGCCGCCAGCGGCGGCGCGGCGGTAGCAACCTCGTCCACTGCCGCATCCGCTGCGGCTACGCCATTGTTCAGCCCGGCGTCCAGCGGCCCACGGGTTCAGGTGAAAGAGGGCATCGGTCCAAAACTACCGCGGCCCAATCGCGTGCGTGTTCCTACGCGTCGGGAACTGGCCTCCTACGGCATCAAGCTACCGTCGCAGCGGGAGGCGGAACAGCGCGCGCGGCAGGCGGAGCGCGATCCGCATTATGATGATGAGCTGCTCTCGGATGAGGAAGCGGATGCTATGGAGCAGGATGAACTGGCTCGCCAGTTCGCCGCCACCCAGCAGCAGCGCTACGGTCATCGCTGGGAAGACGATAACGCGACTGATGACGATGAGGCCGACGCCGCGGCGGAAGCGGAGCTGGCGCGTCAGTTTGCCGCTACCCAGCAGCAGCGGTACGCTACCGAGCAGCCGCCGGGCGCCAACCCGTTCTCGCCGGCAGATTATGAATTCTCGCCGATGAAAACGTTGGTCAATGACGGCCCGAGCGAACCGCTGTTTACGCCGACGCCGGAAGTCCAGCCGCAGCAGCCGGCCCAGCACTATCAACAACCGGCGGCCGCTCCGCAGCAGGGTTATCAACCTGCGCAGCATCAGCCGATACACCATCAGCCTGTGCCGCCGCAGCCGCAGTCCTATCCGACTGCGTCGCAGCCCGTGCAGCCGCAACAACCGGTTGCCCCTCAGGGGCATCAGCCTGCCGCCCCTGCGCCGCAGGAGAGCCTGATCCACCCGCTGCTGATGCGCAATGGCGATAGTCGACCGCTGCAAAAGCCGACCACGCCACTGCCGTCGCTGGATCTGCTTACCCCGCCGCCGAGTGAAGTCGAGCCGGTGGATACCTTTGCTCTCGAGCAGATGGCACGCCTGGTGGAAGCGCGACTCGCCGATTTCCGCATTAAAGCGGATGTGGTGAACTACTCACCGGGGCCGGTGATCACCCGCTTCGAACTGAATCTGGCGCCTGGCGTTAAGGCCGCACGGATCTCTAACCTGTCACGGGACCTGGCGCGATCGCTGTCAACGGTCGCCGTGCGCGTGGTGGAGGTGATCCCGGGCAAACCGTATGTCGGGCTTGAGCTGCCGAATAAAAAACGCCAGACCGTCTACCTGCGTGAAGTGCTCGACAACGCCAAGTTCCGTGATAACCCATCTCCGCTCACCGTGGTGTTGGGTAAAGACATCGCTGGCGATCCGGTAGTAGCCGATCTGGCGAAAATGCCGCATCTGCTGGTGGCCGGTACCACCGGTTCCGGTAAGTCTGTTGGCGTCAACGCCATGATCCTCAGCATGCTCTACAAGGCGCAGCCGGAAGATGTGCGTTTCATTATGATCGACCCGAAAATGCTCGAGCTGTCGGTCTATGAAGGAATTCCGCACCTGCTGACGGAAGTGGTCACCGACATGAAAGACGCCGCCAATGCGCTGCGCTGGAGCGTCAATGAGATGGAGCGCCGCTACAAGCTGATGTCGGCGCTGGGCGTGCGTAACCTCGCGGGCTACAACGAGAAGATCGCCGAAGCCGCGCGCATGGGACGTCCGATCCCGGATCCGTACTGGAAGCCTGGCGACAGCATGGACGCCGTACATCCGGTGCTGGAAAAACTGCCGTACATCGTGGTGCTGGTGGATGAATTCGCCGATCTGATGATGACCGTCGGCAAAAAGGTGGAAGAGCTGATCGCTCGCCTGGCGCAGAAAGCGCGCGCGGCGGGGATCCACCTGGTGCTGGCGACACAGCGTCCGTCGGTAGATGTTATTACCGGCCTGATTAAGGCCAACATCCCGACGCGCATCGCCTTTACCGTGTCGAGTAAAATTGACTCACGTACCATTCTCGATCAGGGCGGCGCGGAATCGCTGCTGGGTATGGGGGATATGCTTTACTCCGGGCCGAACTCTACCACGCCGGTGCGTGTCCACGGGGCGTTTGTGCGCGACCAGGAAGTCCACGCCGTGGTTCAGGACTGGAAAGCCCGCGGTCGCCCGCAATATGTGGATGGCATTACCTCCGACAGCGAAAGCGAAGGCGGCGGTGGCGGCTTCGACGGCGGGGAAGAGCTGGATCCGTTGTTCGATCAGGCAGTCAACTTTGTGACCGAGAAGCGCAAAGCGTCGATTTCCGGGGTTCAGCGTCAGTTCCGCATCGGCTATAACCGTGCCGCGCGTATTATCGAACAGATGGAAGCGCAGGGTATCGTCAGCGAGCAGGGCCATAACGGTAACCGCGAAGTGCTGGCGCCGCCGCCCTTTGAATGAGTGCAAAGTTGGGTAAATAAGCGCAAAATCAGCCAATTCTTCTGTCCCACCGCCGCCGGCGGTCCTACAGTAGGGGCAGAAGAGGCTCCCGCGTCGGGAGTGACGCACATTAAGGAAGAACAATGAAAAAACTCGCAATCACCTGTGCATTACTGTCTGGTATGGTCGTCAGCCAGGTCTGGGCAGATGCGGCCAGCGACTTAAAAAGCCGTCTTGATAAAGTGAGCAGCTTCCATGCCAGCTTCACGCAAAAAGTTACCGACGGCAGCGGTAACGCCGTGCAGGACGGGCAGGGAGACCTGTGGGTGAAACGCCCGAACCTGTTTAACTGGCATATGACCCAGCCGGATGAGAGCGTCCTCGTTTCGGATGGTAAAACGCTGTGGTTCTATAACCCGTTCGTCGAGCAGGCCACGGCGACCTGGCTGAAAGACGCTACCAGCAACACGCCGTTTATGCTGATTGCCCGCAACCAGTCCAGCGACTGGCAGCAATATAATATCAAGCAAAATGGCGATGATTTTGTGCTGACGCCAAAAAGCGGCAGCGGCAACCTCAAGCAGTTCACGATCAACGTCGGTCGGGACGGCACTATCCATCAGTTCAGCGCCGTCGAGCAGGATGATCAGCGCAGCAGCTATCAGCTGAAATCGCAGCAGAACGGCGCCGTCGACGCAGCTAAGTTCACCTTTACGCCGCCGAAAGGGGTGACGGTGGACGATCAACGTAAGTAGAGGCGAAAGTGAGCAATCTGTCGCTCGATTTTTCCGACAACGCGTTTCAACCTCTGGCCGCTCGCATGCGGCCAGAAAATTTAGCGCAGTATATTGGCCAGCAGCACCTGCTGGCGCCGGGTAAACCCCTGCCGCGGGCCATTGAGGCCGGGCACCTGCATTCGATGATCCTCTGGGGGCCGCCGGGTACCGGCAAGACCACTCTGGCGGAAGTGATTGCCCGCTACGCCAGCGCCGATGTCGAACGGATCTCAGCGGTAACCTCTGGGGTGAAAGAGATTCGCGAGGCTATTGAGCGCGCGCGGCAAAATCGCAACGCCGGCCGGCGGACCATCCTGTTTGTTGACGAAGTGCATCGCTTTAATAAAAGCCAGCAGGATGCCTTTCTGCCGCATATTGAAGACGGCACCATTACTTTTATTGGCGCGACCACCGAAAACCCCTCCTTTGAGCTTAACTCGGCGCTGCTCTCCCGCGCTCGCGTCTACTTACTGAAATCGCTCACCACCGACGATATCGAGCGGGTGCTTGACCAGGCGATGAACGACAAAACCCGCGGCTACGGCGGCCAGGATATCGTTTTGCCGGATGAGACCCGCAGGGCCATTGCCGAGCTAGTGAATGGCGACGCGCGGCGAGCGCTGAATACCCTGGAAATGATGGCCGATATGGCCGAAAGCGATGACTCGGGCAAGCGGGTGCTGAAGGCGGAACTGCTGACCGAGATCGCCGGCGAGCGCAGCGCGCGCTTTGATAACAAAGGCGACCGGTTCTACGATTTGATTTCCGCCTTGCATAAGTCGGTGCGCGGTAGCGCGCCGGATGCGGCACTTTACTGGTACGCGCGGATCATCACCGCCGGCGGCGATCCGCTGTACGTTGCCCGCCGCTGTCTGGCGATTGCCTCGGAAGATGTCGGCAACGCCGACCCGCGGGCGATGCAGGTCGCCATTTCGGCGTGGGACTGCTTTACCCGCGTCGGGCCGGCGGAAGGCGAACGGGCGATTGCCCAGGCCATCGTCTATCTGGCCTGCGCGCCGAAAAGCAACGCGGTGTACACCGCCTTCAAAGCGGCGCTGGCCGACGCGCGGGATCGTCCTGACTACGACGTTCCGGTGCATCTGCGCAATGCGCCGACGAAGCTGATGAAAGAGATGGGCTACGGCCAGGAGTATCGTTACGCTCATGACGAACCCAACGCCTACGCCGCCGGCGAGCAGTACTTCCCGCAGGAAATGGCGCAAACGCGCTATTATCACCCGACAAACCGGGGGCTTGAGGGCAAAATTGGCGAAAAGCTCGCCTGGCTCGCTGAACAGGATCAAAATAGCCCGATAAAACGCTACCGCTAATTGAGGCGTTGCGGTAAGGTTATTACACTATTTCCGTGGTCGTAGTCTGCGGCCACTTTTCTTTTTTAATTCGATAAGCACAGGATAAGCATGCTCGATCCCAATCTGCTGCGTACCGAGCCAGACGCAGTCGCAGAAAAACTGGCACGCCGGGGCTTTAAGCTGGATGTAGATAAACTTCGCGCGCTTGAAGAGCGTCGTAAAGTTCTGCAGGTGCAAACGGAAAACCTGCAGGCGGAGCGTAACTCCCGATCGAAATCCATTGGCCAGGCGAAAGCGCGCGGGGAAGACATCGAGCCATTACGCCTGGAAGTTAACAAGCTTGGCGAACAACTGGATGCTGCAAAATCCGAGCTGGAAACGCTGCTGGCGGAAATTCGCGATATCGCGCTGGCGATCCCGAATATTCCTCATGATGATGTGCCGGTTGGTCGCGACGAAAACGACAACGTTGAAGTTAGCCGCTGGGGTACGCCGCGTCAGTTCGATTTCGAGGTGCGCGATCATGTGACGCTGGGTGAAATGCACGGGGGGCTGGATTTTGCCGCCGCCGTTAAGCTCACCGGCTCGCGCTTCGTGGTGATGAAAGGGCAGCTGGCCCGTCTGCACCGCGCCCTGGCGCAGTTCATGCTGGATCTGCACACCGAACAGCATGGCTACAGCGAAAACTATGTCCCGTACCTGGTAAACCAGGACACCCTGTATGGCACTGGCCAGCTGCCGAAATTCGCCGGCGACCTGTTCCATACCCGTCCGCTGGAAGAAGAGGCTGACAGCAGCAACTACGCGCTGATCCCGACGGCGGAAGTGCCGCTGACCAACCTGGTGCGCGATGAAATCATCGACGAAGACGATCTGCCGATCAAAATGACCGCCCATACGCCGTGCTTCCGCTCTGAAGCCGGTTCCTATGGCCGCGACACCCGCGGTCTGATCCGTATGCACCAGTTCGATAAAGTTGAAATGGTGCAGATCGTCCGCCCGGAAGACTCTATGGCCGCGCTGGAAGAGATGACCGGTCACGCCGAGAAAGTGCTGCAGCTGCTGGGCCTGCCGTACCGTAAGGTCGCGTTGTGCACCGGCGATATGGGCTTCAGCGCCTGCAAAACCTATGACCTCGAAGTATGGGTTCCGGCGCAAAACACTTATCGTGAGATCTCCTCCTGCTCCAACGTCTGGGATTTCCAGGCGCGTCGTATGCAGGCTCGCTGCCGCAGCAAGTCCGATAAGAAGACCCGTCTCGTTCATACCCTGAATGGTTCTGGCCTGGCAGTAGGTCGTACGCTGGTGGCGCTGATGGAAAACTATCAGCAGGCTGATGGCCGTATCGAGATCCCGGAAGTGCTGCGCCCGTATATGCGCGGCCTCGAATATATCGGCTAAACTTCTCACTCCTTCTTTTAAAAGCGCCTGCGGGCGCTTTTTTTACGCCCTTATTGATACCGGGCAATAATCCTTGCCGCGAATGCAGTGATACTCCCTTTGGGTTAAACCAGCATAAAAAACCAATAATATCGCAAAGCATTATATATATGTCTATATAACGCTTGTCAGTTTATTGTGAGCAACCAAAGCGAGTATCCATGAAAATTAAAGCCCCTGATGCTTTACTGGCTGCTGAGGTAAGCCGCCGTGGTCTGATGAAAACCACGGCAATAGGCGGCCTGGCGCTGGCCAGCAACGCACTAACGTTACCCTTTACCCGACTGTCGCATGCTGCCGATACGCCGGCGCCCGCCAGTGAGAAGGTGGTCTGGAGCGCCTGCACCGTCAACTGCGGTAGCCGTTGCCCGCTGCGCATGCACGTGGTGGATGGCGCGATTAAATACGTCGAAACCGATAATACCGGTGACGATAACTATGACGGTTTGCACCAGGTCCGCGCCTGCCTGCGTGGGCGTTCAATGCGCCGCCGGGTCTATAATCCGGACCGTCTGAAGTACCCGATGAAGCGCGTTGGTAAACGCGGTGAGGGCAAGTTCGAGCAAATCAGCTGGGAAGAGGCGTTGGATACCATCGCCAGCAATATGCAGCGGCTGATTAAAGAGTACGGCAACGAATCCATCTATCTGAACTACGGCACCGGCACGCTCGGCGGGACGCTGACCCGCTCCTGGCCGCCGGGGAAAACGCTGATTGCCCGTCTGATGAACTGCTGCGGTGGCTATCTCAACCATTATGGCGACTATTCATCAGCGCAGATTGCTGCCGGTCTGAATTACACCTACGGCGGCTGGGCGGACGGCAACAGCCCATCGGATATTGAAAACAGTCAGCTGGTGGTGCTGTTCGGCAATAACCCCGGCGAAACGCGGATGAGCGGCGGCGGGGTGACGTACTACCTTGAACAGGCGCGGCAGAAATCCAATGCCCGGATGATAATCATCGATCCGCGCTATACCGACACCGGCGCCGGGCGTGAAGATGAATGGATCCCGATTCGTCCTGGGACCGATGCGGCACTGGTTTCGGGCCTCGCGTGGGTGATGATCACCGAGAATCTGGTCGATCAGCCGTTCCTCGATAAATACTGTGTGGGATACGACGAGAAAACGCTGCCCGCCGGTGCGCCAGCCAATGGTCATTACAAAGCTTACATTCTTGGCCAGGGCACTGACGGTATCGCCAAAACGCCGGAGTGGGCCTCGACGATTACCGGTATTCCGCGCGAACGCATTGTTAAACTGGCGCGCGAAATTGCCACCGCCAAACCGGCCTATATTAGCCAGGGCTGGGGTCCGCAGCGTCACGCCAACGGTGAGATCGCCACCCGCGCCATCTCAATGCTCGCCATTCTGACGGGTAACGTCGGGATCAACGGCGGCAATAGCGGGGCGCGCGAGGGCTCGTATAGTCTGCCTTTTGAGCGTATGCCGACGCTGGAGAATCCGGTTGAGACCAGTATCTCGATGTTTATGTGGACCGATGCGATTGAGCGCGGCCCGGAAATGACCGCTCTGCGCGACGGCGTACGCGGTAAAGATAAGCTCGACGTGCCGATCAAAATGATCTGGAACTATGCGGGCAACTGTCTGATTAACCAGCATTCTGAGATCAACCGGACCCACGAAATCCTGCAGGACGACAAGAAATGCGAGATGATTGTGGTCATTGACTGCCATATGACCTCCTCGGCGAAATACGCTGATATTCTGCTGCCGGACTGTACCGCCTCCGAGCAGATGGATTTCGCGCTGGATGCCTCCTGCGGCAACATGTCCTACGTTATCTTTGCCGATCAGGCCATCAAGCCGCGTTTCGAATGCAAAACCATCTATGAGATGACCAGCGAACTGGCAAAGCGTCTGGGCGTCGAAGAGCAGTTTACCGAAGGCCGTACCCAGGAAGGCTGGATGCGCTATCTGTATGAGCAGTCGCGCAAAGCGATTCCCGACCTGCCGGATTTCGACACCTTCCGTCAGCAGGGCATCTATAAGCAGCGCGATCCGCAAGGTCATCATGTGGCCTACAAAGCCTTCCGTGAGGATCCGCAGGCTAATCCGCTGACCACGCCTTCGGGCAAGATCGAAATTTACTCGCAGGATCTGGCGAAAATCGCGGCCACCTGGGAGCTGCCGGAAGGGGATGTTATCGATCCGCTGCCGATCTACACCCCGGGTTTCGAAAACTACAACGATCCGCTGACAGCGAAATACCCGCTACAGCTCACCGGCTTCCACTATAAATCTCGCGTCCACTCGACCTACGGCAACGTCGATGTGCTGAAGGCCGCCTGTCGGCAGGAGATGTGGATTAACCCGATCGATGCCCGCAAGCGCGGCATTGCCAACGGCGATCGTATTCGCATCTTCAACGATCGGGGTGAAGTGCATATCGAAGCGAAGGTGACGCCGCGCATGATGCCGGGCGTCGTCGCGCTGGGGGAAGGGGCCTGGTACAACCCGGACGCCTCGCGTGTGGATCAGGCGGGCAGCATCAACGTGCTGACCACCCAGCGTCCGTCGCCGCTGGCGAAGGGAAACCCGTCGCATACCAACCTCGTTCAGGTTGAGAAGCTGTAAGGAGTAACCGATGACAACTCAGTATGGATTTTTTATTGATTCCGCCCGTTGCACCGGTTGCAAAACCTGCGAACTGGCCTGTAAGGACTACAAGAACCTGACCCCGGAGGTCAGCTTCCGCCGCATCTATGAATATGCCGGCGGCGACTGGCAGGAGGACAACGGCGTCTGGCAGCAGAACGTGTTTGCCTATTACCTCTCCATCGCCTGTAACCACTGCGAAGATCCGGCCTGCACCAAGGTCTGTCCGAGCGGCGCGATGCATAAGCGCGAAGACGGTTTTGTGGTGGTCAACGAAGAGGTATGCATTGGCTGCCGCTACTGCCATATGGCCTGCCCGTACGGCGCCCCGCAGTATAACGCCGACAAAGGCCATATGACCAAATGCGATGGCTGTCACGAGCGCGTCGCCGAGGGGAAAAAGCCGATCTGCGTCGAGTCCTGCCCGCTGCGGGCGTTGGATTTCGGGCCGATTGCCGAACTGCGCGCTAAGCACGGCCAGCTGGCCGCGGTAGCGCCGCTGCCGTCGGCGCACTTTACCCGGCCGAGTATCGTTATCAAACCTAACGCCAATGCCCGGCCGTGTGGCGATACCACCGGTTACCTGGCGAACCCGAAGGAGGTGTGAGATGGGAAACGGATGGCATGAATGGCCGCTGATGGTCTTTACGGTCTTCGGCCAGTGCGTCGTAGGCGGCTTTATTGTTCTGGCGCTGGCGCTGATGACAGGCAAGCTTTCCCGTGAGCAGGAGCAGCGCGTGGTGGGCAGCATGTTCGGCCTGTGGGTATTGATGGGGATCGGGTTTATTGCCTCGACGATGCACCTTGGCTCGCCGCTGCGGGCCTTTAATTCGCTGAATCGCGTGGGAGCCTCGTCGCTGAGTAATGAAATCGCCAGCGGGGCGATCTTCTTCGCCGTCGGCGGAATTGGCTGGCTGCTGGCCGTGTGCAAAAAGCTGCCTGCCGGCCTGCGGAGCCTGTGGCTGGCGGTGACCATGGTGCTGGGCGTGATTTTCGTGTGGATGATGGTGCGGGTATACAACACCATCGACACGGTGCCGACCTGGTACACCGTTTGGACGCCGCTGAGCTTCTTCCTGACGCTGTTTATCGGCGGTCCACTGCTGGGCTACCTGCTGCTGCGCGTCGCAGGCGTCGATGGTTGGGCGCTGCGCCTGCTGCCGGTGGTTAGTTTGCTGGCGCTGCTGGTCAGTATTATGGTGGTCGTGATGCAGGGAAGTGAACTTGCCACCATCCGCAGCTCAGTTCAGCAGGCCTCCGCCCTGGTGCCGGATTACGGGTTGCTTATGGCCTGGCGCGTGGTGCTGCTGGCGCTGGCCCTGGCCTGCTGGTGCGTGCCGCAGATTCGCGGCCGCAAACCGGCGGTCTCGCTGCTCGGCCTGGCCTTTGTTCTGATACTGGCGGGAGAGATGATCGGCCGCGGCATATTCTATGGCCTGCATATGACCGTTGGGATGGCTGTCGCCAGTTAACCACCTCCATCATGCCGGTGCCTAACCACCGGCATGATGAAAACGTGCTGTCGATAGATGAAATTTTTCAACTGAAATTAACTTCGGCATTTATTAATAAACTAGCAAAAACAATAGCGTATTATCTGTTGTCTCACCTTTTTCCATCCTCTGGATAAAAAACTTCTATCGTAGCCGACAAAACCGCGTCACGCCTGATTTCAGGTGGATTGACAATGTTTTTAGCAGTGGCATGATGCGCTCGCGATCTGAACATTCCTCACGGTTTTTACCCATGACCATCTACACCCGGCCAGTGCAAATGCTGCTCTGTGGCCTGCTTTTATTGACCCTGGCGATAGCGGTGCTGAATACGCTCGTCCCGCTCTGGCTCGCCCATGAAAACATGCCAACCTGGCAGGTCGGCATGGTGGGGTCATCCTATTTTACCGGCAACCTGGCCGGTACGTTGCTGGCCGGCTGGGTGATCAAGCGCCTGGGGTTTAACCGTAGCTATTATCTCGCATCGTTAATTTTCGCCGTCGGCTGCGTAGGGCTGGGGATCACCGTTGGCTTCTGGACATGGCTGAGCTGGCGTTTTATCGCCGGCGTAGGTTGCGCGATGATCTGGGTGGTGGTGGAAAGCGCGCTGGTTTGCAGCGGCACTTCCCGCAGTCGCGGTCGTCTGCTGGCGGCGTACATGATGGTCTATTACGTCGGTACCGTACTGGGCCAGCTGATGGTCAGTAAATTACCCACCGATTTAATGAGCGTCCTGCCGTGGGTGACCGGCCTGGCGCTGGCGGCGATCCTGCCGTTGCTGTTTACCCGCATTATGGGGCAGGCAGAAGAGCCGCATGAAACGGTACGTATCTGGCCGATGCTGAAGCTGCGCCAGGCGCGCCACGGGGTCAATGGCTGTATTATTTCGGGGATTGTCCTCGGCTCGCTGTATGGCCTGATGCCGCTGTGGCTGAACCATCAGGGCGTCAGCGACTCCGGCATCGGCTTCTGGATGGCGGTGATGGTGAGTGCGGGGATCCTCGGCCAGTGGCCGGTAGGGCGCCTGGCAGACCGCTACGGTCGCCTGCTGGTGCTGCGGGTACAGGTCTTTGTGGTCATTCTGGGATGTCTGGCGATGCTTAGTCAGGCGGCAATGGCCCCGGCGCTGTTTGTGCTTGGGGCATCTGGTTTCACGCTGTATCCGGTGGCGATGGCCTGGGCCTGTGAAAAAGTGGAGCACCATCAGCTGGTGGCGATGAATCAGGCGCTGCTGATGAGCTATACCATCGGCAGCCTGCTGGGCCCGACCCTGACGGCGATGCTGATGCAGAACTTCTCAGACAACCTGCTGTTTATCATGATCGCCAGCGTGTCGTTTATCTATCTGCTGACCCTGCTGCGCAAAGCCGGGCATCATCCGACGCCGGTGGCGCACGCCTGACCCTGCAACGCGCAGCGCATGCTGCGCGTCATCTGCTGCAATCGCATAGGCTTTCTGCCGCAGAGAGGACAAGTCGTTTTTCATGAGAATGAAACGGCGGGGCGAACACAGCTTCCCACGCCGTTGCAGGCCGGCATAAGCGCATCACCGGCCCGGGCGGGATTAGTACATTACTTTGTGACCATACTGCTCAAGGATGCCTTTTACCCGCTCCATGGTCTCTTTCTTCGGCGGATGGACGCCGTCCAGCTTGTACTCTTCGCCCATCGCTACCCATTTGTGTTTACCCAGCTCATGGTAGGGCAGCAGCTCGATTTTTTCGACATTGCCCATATCGCGGGTAAATTCGCCCAGGCGGTGCGCGGAATCATCATCGTCTGACCAGCCGGGAACCACCACGTAGCGGATCCAGACATTGATATTCTTCTTCGCCAGATACTGGGCGAATTCCAGCGTACGATGGTTAGAAACGCCCACCAGGTTCTGGTGAATCTCATCGTTCATCTGCTTGAGATCCAGCATCACCAGGTCTGTTACCTCCAGCAGCTCGTCGATAACCGGATCGTAGCGACGTACGAAGCCGTTGGTATCCAGGCAAGTGTGGATGCCTTCTTTCTTACACGCGCGGAACCAGTCGCGAACAAACTCCGCCTGCAGGATCGCCTCACCGCCCGAGGCGGTGACGCCGCCGCCGGAAGCATTCATAAAGTGACGATAGGTCACCACCTCTTTCATTAATTCTTCAACGGTGATTTCTTTGCCGCCGTGGGTATCCCAGGTGTCACGGTTATGGCAGTACAGGCAGCGCATCAGGCAGCCCTGGAAAAAGGTAATAAAGCGGATGCCCGGGCCATCAACGGTGCCACAGGATTCAAAGGAGTGAATGCGACCAATAACTGACATTGCGGTGTTTTCTCCAGATGTGGCCCATCCGGGGCCGTGTTGGTGCGCAGCTCAGCGGCTGCGTCGAGTCTGTTTTGACAGGTACCCAAAGTATAGATAACTGGCAAAGCAGGCTGGGGCGGGGAATGCTTGTTAAAAAGGCCCCACTGATGTGGGGCCTTTATTGTACGCCTTTTCAGTCAGACAGGGAATTACATGGTCTGAGTGAAGGTACGGGTAATAACATCCTGCTGCTGTTCTTTGGTCAGGGAGTTAAAACGTACGGCGTAGCCAGATACGCGGATGGTCAGCTGCGGATATTTTTCCGGGTTTTCCATCGCGTCGAGCAGCATTTCGCGGTTCATGACGTTCACGTTCAGGTGCTGACCACCTTCGATGGACGCTTCGTGATGGAAGTAACCATCCATCAGACCTGCCAGGTTGGTCTTACGAACTTCGTCGTCTTTACCCAGCGCGTTCGGCACGATAGAGAAGGTATAAGAGATACCATCTTTCGCGTAAGCAAACGGCAGTTTAGCGACGGAGGTCAGAGAGGCTACTGCACCTTTCTGGTCACGGCCGTGCATCGGGTTAGCACCTGGACCGAACGGCGCGCCAGCGCGACGACCGTCTGGGGTGTTACCGGTTTTCTTACCGTACACCACGTTAGAGGTGATGGTCAGAACAGACTGAGTCGGGATAGCGTTGCGGTAGGTGTGCAGTTTCTGAATTTTCTTCATGAAACGTTCAACCAGGTCAACGGCCATGTCATCGACGCGAGGGTCGTTGTTACCAAACTGCGGGTATTCGCCTTCGATTTCGAAGTCAACAGCCAGACCGTCTTCGTCACGAATCGGTTTAACTTTCGCATATTTGATAGCAGACAGGGAGTCAGCAGCAACGGACAGACCAGCGATACCACACGCCATGGTGCGGATAACGTCACGGTCGTGCAGCGCCATCAGAGAGGCTTCGTAGCTGTACTTGTCGTGCATGTAGTGGATGATGTTCAGCGCGGTGACGTACTGTTTAGCCAGCCAGTCCATGAAGTGATCCATGCGATCCATTACTTCGTCGAAGTTCAGGACGTCGCCTTTGATCGGTTCAGATTTCGGACCAACCTGCATTTTCAGTTTTTCATCCACGCCGCCGTTGATAGCGTACAGCATGGTTTTCGCGAGGTTAGCGCGAGCGCCGAAGAACTGCATTTGCTTACCAACAACCATCGGGCTTACGCAGCATGCGATAGCGTAGTCGTCGTTGTTGAAGTCCGGACGCATCAGGTCATCGTTCTCATACTGCAGAGAAGAGGTATCGATGGACACTTTAGCGGCGAATTTCTTGAAGCTCAGCGGCAGTTTTTCAGACCACAGGATAGTAATGTTCGGCTCCGGAGACGGCCCCATGGTGTACAGGGTGTTCAGGAAGCGGAAGCTGTTTTTGGTCACCAGAGTACGGCCGTCAACGCCCATACCGCCGATGGATTCCGTTGCCCAAATCGGGTCGCCGGAGAACAGTTCATCATATTCCGGGGTACGCAGGAAGCGAACCATACGCAGTTTCATGACCAGGTGGTCAACCATTTCCTGCGCGTCTTGCTCGGTGATTTTACCCGCCTGCAGGTCACGCTCGATGTAGATATCCAGGAAGCTGGAGGTACGACCGAAGGACATTGCCGCGCCGTTCTGAGATTTCACGGCAGCCAGGTAACCGAAGTAGGTCCACTGAATCGCTTCCTGAGCGGTGGTCGCCGGACCAGAGATGTCATAGCCATATTTAGCGGCCATCTCTTTGATCTGGCCCAGTGCGCGGTGTTGTTCAGCGATTTCTTCACGCAGACGGATGGTCGCTTCCAGGTCTTCGCCGCTTTCCAGTTTCGCTTGCAGAGAGTTGAACTGGGCGAATTTGTCTTTCATCAGGAAGTCGATACCGTACAGCGCAACGCGACGGTAGTCACCGATGATACGACCACGACCGTAAGCATCCGGCAGACCCGTCAGCACGCCGGATTTACGGCAGCGCAGGATGTCCGGGGTATAGACGTCGAAAACGCCCTGGTTGTGAGTTTTACGGTACTCTGTGAAGATTTTTTTCAGCATCGGGTCCAGCTCGCGATTATACGCTTTGCAGGAACCTTCAACCATTTTGATACCACCGAACGGGATGATCGCACGTTTCAGCGGCGCTTCGGTCTGCAGACCAACGATTTTTTCCAGACCTTTCTCGATATAGCCCGCGTCGTGAGAGGTGATGGTGGAAGCCAGGGCAGTGTCAAAATCAACAGGCGCGTGAGTGCGGTTTTCCTGTTTTACACCTTCCATTACGGTGTCCCACAGCTTGGTGGTCGCTTCAGTCGCGCCAGCCAGGAAGGATTCGTCGCCTTCATATGGGGTGTAGTTTTTCTGAATAAAGTCACGGACGTTGACTTCATTCTGCCAGTCACCTTTCGCAAAACCTTCCCAGGCTGTGGCTAACTTTTCATTAAGCTCGGACATGTAACACCTACCTTCTTAAGTGGATTTTTTATTTACTGCCTGAAACAACCCTTAGTGATGGTCGTTGCCACGCAGGTAAATGACCCAGTATGTCAACCCGACCAGCAGACCCCCGCCGATAATGTTCCCGATAGTTACCGGAATCAGGTTATCAGTGATGAAGTTCATAACGGTCAAGTGAGAGAAACTTTCCGGAGTCGAACCGATGGCGGTCCAGAATTCCGGGCTTGCAAAGTTGCGGATTACGATACCCATCGGGATCATAAACATGTTGGCGATGCTGTGCTCAAAGCCGCTGGCAACGAACATCGCTACCGGCAGGACCATGATCATCGCTTTATCCATCAGGCTACGACCGGAATAGCTCATCCATACGGCGAGACAAACCATCAGGTTAGCGAGGATACCCAGGCTCACGGCCTCCACAAAAGTATGGTGCATTTTGTGGTCGGCGGTCTGCAGAACGTTTAGCCCCCAGCCGCCGTTGGCAGTCATATATTCGCCTGATAACCACATCAGCAGCACAAACAGCAGCGCGCCCACCAGGTTACCAAAATAGACGTTGAGCCAGTTTTTTGCCAGTTGCCCCCAGGTAATTCGACCGCTGGCTTTGGCCACCACGATCAGTACCGTAGAGGTAAAGAGGTCAGCGCCGCAGATAACGCACAGAATCAGACCCAGAGAAAAACAGATCCCACCGATAAGTTTGGCAATCCCATAAGGCATCGCGGCAGTGCCGGTGGTCGCGGTGATATAGAATACGAAAGCGATGGAGATGAAAACGCCAGCGGTGATCGCCAGATAAAACGTCTTCATCGGATGCTTCGTTGCTTTATAGACACCTGCTTCTTCGGCGACTTTCGCCATCGCGGCAGGGAGCAAAAGATCAAAAGGGTTGTCAGCTTTCACACTAACTCTCTCTTTATATAAGTTGGCGGTGAGATACTAACAAAGCATTATAGAAGGGAAATTGATATAGATCATATCTCACCGGAACTATATGCCTTTTTAGTGTGTGGTTTTTATTGAAATTATCCGTAAGATCATGAAATATATAGAGAAAATAATTTTTAAATTTTATAAATAATGTTGAATTTTTTCTTTTTTACCCCCATTTTTGAGTTAATTAAAATGGAGTATTTTTATTAAATTTAACAATTGATAAATGATGAAATGGCGTTATTTAACATTAATTAACTTTACAACTACAAATTATAGGAGGCGCTTTCTCAGGGTTAAATAACGGAGCCGCTGAGGGCTCCGTTGTAAGCATGAACGATGGCGCAAGCTGGGCTTATTTTGCCCAAAACGCCGCTTTCGCCCGCTGCAGTTTTTCATAGGCTTTCAGCAGCGACTGATGGGCCGGGAAGGCCTGCAGATCGCTATCGACCGCCTGGAGACCATAGAACGGCGCTTCCCCGCTCAGCGCCGCGCTGGCGGCTTCGACCGCGTCGGCGCCGTACATACGGATGAAGGCGTTCAGGTACTGCAGCGGCTGACGCTCTTCTTCCTGGCTCAGCAGCAGCAGGGTTTGCAGACAGCGATAGTAGTTCGCGCGCTCCGCGCTGAAGACCGAAGCATTAAATTCCATGGTCCACTCGGTCCAGATCAGCGCCTGTTCCAGATCGCCGCCGGCCAGGGCCAGCATCGCTTTCAGCTCGCCGACGCGCAGGGTATACCAGCCGTTGTCTTTTCCGGTGGCGAGCCCCAGCAGTTCGCGAACGCGGGTGAAATCATCCAGACCTTCATCGTCCATCTGCTCGATCAGCGCCAGGTAATCTTCTTTATCCCACTCGCTGCCCGGCAGGGACAGAATGGTGTCCCGCAGATGAGCGCCCATGCTGTTGTTCGCCAGCCACAGGTCTTCCGCCGGGTATATGTCCGACATCCCCGGGACGATGATACGGCAGGCGTAAACGCCCAGGTGCTCGTAGTCGGCGATGTACACTTCTTTATCTTCGGCCTTGAAGATGGCCATCAGGGTGGCGAACTCTTCTTCGGTAGTACCAGAGAAGCTCCAGTCAACGAATGGATAGTCGGCGTCCTGCTTGAACATATCCCAGGAGATCAGGCCGCTGGAGTCGATAAAGTGGGTTTCGAGGTTCGCGTGCTCGGCGACCTCTTCGTCATCGAAGGTTGGCGGCGTGAAGACATCGAGGTCTTTCAGGCTGCGGCCCTGCAGCAGTTCGGTGACGGTTCGCTCCAGCGCCACGCCAAAGTCCGGGTGGGCGCCGAAGGAGGCGAAGCAGGTGCCGTTAGCCGGGTTAAACAGCACGACGCAGATAACCGGATATTTGCCGCCGAGCGAGCCATCATAGGCAAAGATCGGGAAACCTTCAGCTTCCAGTTTGGCGATCGATTCCACGACGCCCGGATAGCGCGCCATGACTTCCGCCGGGATCTCCGGCAGGCTGATGCTTTCAGCGATGATGCGGTTTTTAATGTGACGTTCAAAGACCTCTGACAGACCCTGTACCCGCGCTTCGTTGCGGGTGTTACCGGCGGACATGCCGTTGGAGACGTACAGGTTACCGACAATATTCATCGGAATATAGACGGTTTCGCCGTCGGACTGGCGGGTAAAAGGCAGACCGCACACGCCGCGCTCATCGTTACCCGACTGCAGATCCACCAGCATACTGGCCGTTAACTGATCGTCAGGATCGTAGAACGCGCGCAGGCGGGCATCCAGCAGACCTTCCGGGACTTCATCATCCTCAGTCAGCGGGAACCACTTTTCGTTCGGGTAGTGAACAAACGGGCCGTTAGCGATAGTGTCGCCTAACCAGAAGTCGGCGAAGAAATAGTTAGTGGACAGACGTTCGAAATATTCGCCCAGCGCGGAGGCCAGGGCTGCCTTTTTGGTGGCGCCTTTACCATTGGTAAAGCACAGCGCGCACGCTTTATCGCGAATGTGAACGGACCACACGTGCGGCACCGGGTTCAGCCACGAGGCCTCTTCGATATCAAATCCGAGGTCGAGCAATTTCTGCTGGAAGCGAGCGATGGAATCTTCCAGGGCGGCATCTTTGCCGGGAATAAACGTTTGGGTCATGGCGATCACTTTTGTCGTACGGAAAGCGCGCAATGATACGGCTTTTATCTGACAGGTGCTATCTCCATCATCTGGCTATGCTTAGAGGCATCTTTAATACACAGGGAGATGGAAAATGAAAGCCTTTGACTGGCAGCGGATGGCGCTCGATAAAGTACCGGTGGAATTCCTGGCGGAGGTGGCGTTGCGCAGCCTCTATACCTTCGTTCTGGTCTTTATTTTCCTCAAGATTACCGGACGGCGCGGCGTGCGGCAGATGTCGCTGTTCGAGGTGCTGATTATTTTGACCCTCGGCTCGGCGGCGGGTGACGTGGCGTTTTATGACGATGTGCCGCTGCTGCCGGTGCTGGTGGTCTTCGTTACGCTGGCGCTACTGTATCGCGGCATTATGTGGCTGATGGGGCATAGCGAAAAGCTGGAGGATCTACTGGAGGGGAAACCTATCGTAGTGGTGGAAGAGGGACAGTTGGCCTGGGAGAAGCTGCATGCGGAAAACATGACCGAATTCGAATTTTTTATGGAGCTGCGGGTCAACAGCGTCGAGCAGCTTGGCCAGGTCCGGCTGGCAATCCTCGAAACCAACGGGCAGATCAGCGTGTTTTATTATCCCGATGAAGAGGTGAGGGCCGGATTATCGATCCTTCCAGCGCATTGTACCACACGCTATACCACCATTCCGCAAGAGGGGATCTATGCCTGCGTGCGCTGCAGCATCGTAATGGCGATGCAGGCGGGAGAAAAACGAATATGTCCGCGCTGCGCAAATGCAGAATGGTCGAAGGCCAGCCGGGCGAAACGGCTTACCTGACAGCAAATATGTCGGTTTTATTACGTCAAGCCGATAGATTCTGTTGTGTGACGGCGGCCGCGTTTTACCGTCGGCGAGTTTTAGCCATTGCGGACCGTGTCACTGAATGATAAAACCGATAGCCACAGGAATAACTTATGCCCGCGGCGGTTCGCGGGCAAAACAACATAGCAACGTGGTGAGGGGAAATGGCTCAGGTCTATAACTTCAGTTCGGGCCCGGCAATGCTGCCGGCGGAAGTACTCAAACTGGCGCAGCAGGAACTGTGCGACTGGCACGGTCTGGGGACGTCGGTCATGGAGATCAGTCACCGTGGTAAGGAGTTTATCCAGGTGGCAGAAGAGGCAGAACAGGACTTCCGCGCTCTGCTGAACATCCCTTCCAACTATAAAGTTTTATTCTGCCACGGCGGCGGCCGCGGCCAGTTCGCCGGGATCCCGCTGAACATCCTCGGCGATAAAAAGGTCGCTGACTATGTGGACGCTGGCTACTGGGCGGCCAGCGCGGTCAAAGAGGCGAAGAAATACTGCACGCCGAACGTTATCGACGCGAAAATCACCGTCGACGGCAAGCGCGCTGTGAAGCCGATGAGCGAGTGGCAGCTGACCCCGGGGGCGGCCTATCTGCACTACTGCCCGAACGAAACCATTGACGGTATCGCGATTGATGAGACGCCGAACTTCGGCGACGACGTCATCGTGACCGCCGATTTCTCCTCCACCATTCTTTCCCGCGAAATTGACGTCAACCGCTTCGGCGTAATCTACGCCGGCGCGCAGAAGAATATCGGTCCGGCTGGGCTGACGCTGGTCATCGTGCGTGAAGATCTGCTGGGCAAAGCCAGCGTGGCCTGCCCGTCAATTCTTGACTACACCGTGTTAAGCGAGAATGACTCGATGTTTAACACACCGCCGACGTTCGCATGGTATCTGGCTGGACTGGTGTTTAAGTGGCTGAAACAGCAGGGCGGGGTTGCCGCGATGGATAAAATCAACCAGCAGAAAGCCGAACTGCTCTACGGCGTGATCGATAACAGCGGCTTCTATCGTAACGATGTGGCGCAGGCCAACCGTTCGCGTATGAACGTACCGTTCCAGCTGGCGGACAGCGCCCTGGACAAACTGTTCCTCGAAGAGTCGTTTGCTGCCGGGCTGCACGCGCTGAAGGGCCACCGGGTGGTGGGCGGCATGCGTGCTTCCATCTACAACGCCATGCCGCTGGACGGCGTGAAGGCGTTAACCGACTTTATGCTGGACTTCGAACGCCGCCACGGTTAATCGCCTGTTTCTTTCTTCCTCCCCGCGGCCTGTCTGCGGGGTTTTTATTCTGTTTGTTTGAGAGTGAAGTTTGATGGAATCCCTGACGTTACAACCCATCGCACGCGTAGAGGGCACCGTGAACCTGCCAGGTTCGAAAAGCGTCTCCAACCGCGCGCTGCTGCTGGCTGCCCTGGCCCGCGGCACGACGGTGCTGACCAACCTGCTGGACAGCGACGATGTGCGCCATATGCTGAATGCCCTGAGTGCGCTGGGGGTTCAATATACCCTGTCTGCCGACCGCACCCGCTGCGAAGTGACCGGCAACGGCGGCCCGTTGCGCTCTGCCGCGGCGCTGGAGCTGTTCCTTGGCAACGCCGGTACCGCGATGCGTCCGCTGGCGGCGGCTCTGTGCCTTGGCAGCAACGATATCGTGCTGACCGGCGAACCGCGGATGAAAGAGCGTCCGATCGGCCATCTGGTGGATGCCCTGCGTCAGGGCGGCGCTCAGATCGACTATCTGGAGCAGGAAAATTATCCACCGCTGCGCCTGCGCGGCGGTTTTCAGGGCGGCAACGTCGAGGTTGACGGCAGCGTCTCCAGCCAGTTCCTGACCGCGCTGCTGATGACCGCGCCGCTGGCGCCGCAGGATACCGTCATCGTCATTAAGGGCGATCTGGTGTCGAAACCCTATATCGACATTACGCTGCACCTGATGAAAACCTTCGGCGTTGAGGTGGACAATCAGTCTTATCAGCGATTTGTGGTGCGCGGCAAGCAGCAGTATCAGTCGCCGGGAGATTACCTGGTGGAAGGCGATGCTTCCTCGGCCTCGTATTTCCTCGCCGCTGGCGCCATTAAGGGCGGCACGGTAAAAGTCACCGGTATCGGCCGCAACAGCGTACAGGGCGACATTCGTTTCGCCGACGTACTGGAGAAAATGGGCGCCACCGTCACCTGGGGCGACGATTTCATCGCCTGCACCCACGGCGAGCTCAAGGCGGTCGATATGGATATGAACCATATCCCGGACGCCGCGATGACCATCGCCACCGCCGCGCTGTTCGCGCAAGGGACCACTACCCTGCGCAATATCTACAACTGGCGGGTCAAGGAGACGGACCGTCTGTTCGCCATGGCGACCGAGCTGCGTAAAGTGGGCGCCGAGGTGGAAGAGGGGGAAGATTATATCCGCATCACCCCGCCGGCAAAGTTGAAGTACGCAGAAATCGGCACCTATAACGACCACCGGATGGCGATGTGCTTCTCGCTGGTAGCGCTGTCTGATACGCCGGTGACCATCCTTGATCCCAAATGTACGGCCAAAACGTTCCCTGACTACTTTGAGCAGCTGGCGCGGATCAGTACCCTCGCCTGAGTAAAACTTTGTCATCCCGCGGGCTGATGTCCTGTCAGCCCGCTATAATTGCGCAAAACTTCTGCTTTTCATTTCCTGTAGTCCGTAATTTACAAGCAATGCTCACTTTCCGGCGTATTGATGCGTATAATGCGCGGCGTTTATATTCCATGCGCCTTGCTGAAGGAGAAAAAGATGACGGCGAATATTCCGGTAATCACCATTGATGGGCCTGGCGGTGCGGGTAAAGGTACGTTGTGCAAGGCAATGGCGGAAGCGCTGGGCTGGCATCTGTTAGATTCAGGCGCGATCTACCGCGTTCTGGCGCTGGCGGCGCTGCATCATCATGTCGACGTGGAGTCCGAAGAGGCGCTGGTGCCCCTGGCTGCCCATCTTGACGTGCGTTTTATTTCTACTGACGGCAACCTGGAAGTGGTGCTGGAAGGGGAAGATGTCAGTAGCGAAATTCGCACTCAGGAGGTCGCGAACGCGGCCTCGAAAGTGGCGGCTTTTCCGCGCGTTCGCGAAGCGCTGCTGCGCCGCCAGCGCGCCTTCCGCGAACTGCCGGGGCTTATCGCCGACGGTCGCGATATGGGAACGGTAGTTTTCCCGGACGCGCCGGTGAAAATTTTCCTCGATGCCTCGGCCGATGAGCGGGCGCATCGCCGCATGCGGCAGTTGCAGGAAAAGGGCTTTGATGTTAACTTTGAACGTCTTTTGTCCGAGATAAAAGAGCGTGACGATCGCGACCGAAATCGCGCGGTGGCGCCGCTTGTCCCGGCTGCCGATGCATTAGTTCTCGATTCAACCGAACTAAACATTGAGCAAGTGATTGAAAAAGCGCTACAATATGCGCGCGAAAAATTGGCCGTTGCGTAGGCCTTAACCGGTAACGCGCCGAAGCCTCCGAATTATAGCAGTACCCCGCGGCAATGGATGGTCAGCGGGTATGTGAAACAACCCCATCCGGCACGGAGCCAGGTGGACGTTAATATTAACCTGAAGATTAAACATGACTGAATCTTTTGCTCAACTGTTTGAAGAATCCTTAAAAGAAATCGAAACCCGCCCGGGTTCCATCGTTCGTGGTGTTGTTGTTGCTATCGACAAAGACGTAGTACTGGTTGACGCCGGTCTGAAATCTGAGTCCGCCATCCCGGCTGAGCAGTTCAAAAACGCCCAGGGCGAGCTGGAAATCCAGGTTGGTGACGAAGTTGACGTTGCTCTGGATGCAGTAGAAGACGGCTTCGGTGAAACTCTGCTGTCCCGTGAGAAAGCTAAACGTCACGAAGCTTGGATCACGCTGGAAAAAGCTTACGAAGACGCTGAAACTGTTACCGGTGTTATCAACGGCAAAGTTAAAGGTGGCTTCACTGTTGAGCTGAACGGTATTCGTGCGTTCCTGCCGGGTTCCCTGGTAGACGTTCGTCCGGTGCGCGACACGCTGCACCTGGAAGGCAAAGAGCTTGAGTTCAAAGTCATCAAGCTGGACCAGAAGCGTAACAACGTTGTTGTTTCTCGTCGTGCCGTTATCGAATCCGAAAACAGCGCAGAGCGCGATCAGCTGCTGGAAAACCTGCAGGAAGGCATGGAAGTCAAAGGTATCGTTAAGAACCTCACTGACTACGGTGCATTCGTTGATCTGGGCGGCGTTGACGGCCTGCTGCACATCACCGATATGGCCTGGAAACGCGTTAAGCATCCGAGCGAAATCGTAAACGTTGGCGACGAAATCACTGTTAAAGTGCTGAAGTTCGACCGCGAGCGTACCCGTGTATCCCTGGGCCTGAAACAGCTGGGCGAAGATCCGTGGGTAGCTATCGCTAAACGTTATCCGGAAGGTACCAAACTGACCGGTCGCGTGACCAACCTGACCGACTACGGCTGCTTCGTTGAAATCGAAGAGGGCGTTGAAGGCCTGGTTCACGTTTCCGAAATGGATTGGACCAACAAAAACATCCACCCGTCCAAAGTTGTTAACGTTGGCGACGTTGTGGAAGTAATGGTTCTGGATATCGACGAAGAGCGTCGTCGTATCTCCCTGGGTCTGAAGCAGTGCAAATCTAACCCATGGCAGCAGTTCGCGGAAACCCACAACAAGGGCGACCGTGTTGAAGGTAAAATCAAGTCTATCACTGACTTCGGTATCTTCATCGGCCTGGACGGCGGCATCGACGGCCTGGTTCACCTGTCTGACATCTCCTGGAACGTTGCAGGCGAAGAAGCAGTTCGTGAATACAAAAAAGGCGACGAAATCGCAGCAGTTGTTCTGCAGGTTGACGCAGAGCGTGAGCGTATCTCCCTGGGCGTTAAACAGCTCGCGGAAGATCCGTTCAACAACTACGTTGCTCTGAACAAGAAAGGCGCTATCGTTGTTGGTAAAGTGACTGCAGTTGACGCTAAAGGCGCAACCGTAGAACTGGCTGACGGCGTAGAAGGTTACCTGCGTGCTTCTGAAGCATCCCGTGACCGCGTTGAAGACGCAACTCTGGTTCTGAGCGTTGGCGACGAAGTTGAAGCGAAATTCACTGGCGTGGATCGTAAGAACCGCGTAGTGAGCCTGTCTGTACGTGCGAAAGACGAAGCGGAAGAAAAAGACGCTATCGCTACCGTGAACAAGCAGGAAGACGCGAACTTCTCCAACAACGCTATGGCTGAAGCGTTCAAAGCAGCGAAAGGCGAGTAATCTTTGTCATTCAGGCAATAACAACCTGAATAGCGACGAGTTTACTTGACAGATTGCAGGATTCGTCCTGTAATCAAGCACAAAGGGCGGCTACGGCCGCCCTTGTTTAAGCTGTTAGCTAATTTTTGCCTTGAAGGAAACCGGAGGAATAATGACCAAGTCAGAATTGATTGAAAGACTTGCCAGCCAGCAATCTCACATTCCGGCGAAAGCGGTGGAAGATGCTGTTAAAGAAATGCTGGAACATATGGCCTCAACGCTTGCTCAAGGTGAGCGCATTGAAATCCGCGGTTTCGGCAGCTTTTCTCTGCACTATCGAGCACCTCGCACCGGACGTAACCCGAAAACTGGTGATAAAGTCGAACTGGAAGGTAAGTACGTTCCGCACTTTAAGCCCGGGAAAGAATTACGTGACCGCGCCAATATTTATGAAGGGTGAGTTGCACGACGTGCAGCCTGCCTGACGATAAAGAAAGCACCTTCGGGTGCTTTTTTTGTGCCCGCCATTTACGGCCATCCTCACAAAAAAAGCGTGCCCGGCTGCAAGCGAGGCGATTGTCTGGAATGCGCCGCGCAAGCCTGAATTCGCCTCCAGGACGCCAGCACCGCTTTGCGTAACACTGCCCACTCACAGGGAGGTGTTTATGCGTCTACCATGGCTTGCCGGATGCGCCATCATTGCAATGCTGCCGCTTCTCTGGCTACCCGTTTTGCCGGGCCCGTGCAGTCTGGCGGGCGCGAGCGCACTGGCGCTGGCGCTGATTCGTCTGCATGGAAGGGCCGTCGCCGGAGTGGCGATGACGCTTCTGCTGGTGGTCTGGGGAGTATTGAGCGCGCATCAGGCGCTGTGGCCGACCCGGCACCTTACCGGCGCCATCCGGCAAGCGGAAGTGATCCTTAGCGAGACGGATGGCCAGACCTTGCACCGTGGACAAATGGTGCGCCTGCGGGGCCGCTATCTGTTTCCCCCGGTAGGCGTAACGCTGTACGGGGAACTTGCACCTGCGCCAGCCTGTGCGGGTCAACACTGGCTGATGACGCTGCGCCTGCGCCCGGTGCACGGGCAGCTCAATGACGGGGGCTTCGACAGCCAGCGCTATGCGCTGGCGCAGCACCGACCGCTGAGCGGAGGGATCGTCGCCGCTTCCGCGCTGGATGCCCGCTGCAGTCTGCGCGCCCGCTATCTGACGTCGCTGACCCGGCGACTGCAGACTTATCCCTGGCGCGCGGTGATGTTGGGATTAGGAATGGGGGAGCGGCTGTCTCTGCCGACGGAGATAAAGGTCCTGATGCAGAACACGGGCACTTCCCATCTGATGGCTATCTCGGGTCTGCATATCGCTCTCGCGGCTTCTCTTATCATGCTGTTGCTGCGCGGCGTGCAGTATATTCTCCCGGGCCGCTGGATCGGCTGGCGGTTGCCGCTGCTGGCCGGGCTGGCCGGCGCCGTCGGCTATGCCTGGCTGACCGGTATGCAGCCGCCGGCCCTGCGCACTTGCTTAGGGCTTGCGGTCTGTTGTGCTTTACGTTTGTCGGGTCAACGCTGGACGGCGTGGCAGGTGTGGCTCTGCTGTCTGGGAGCGATACTGGTTGCCGACCCGCTGGCGGTCCTGTCGCAAAGCCTGTGGCTATCTGCCTTCGCCGTGGCGGGGCTTATCTTCTGGTTCCAGTGGCTCCCGTTGCCTGCCGGCCGCTGGCGCTGGCCGTGGAAGACCATAATTGCTCTTGTTCATTTGCAGGCTGGCGTGACGCTGCTGCTGCTGCCGCTGCAGTTGTTGCTATTCCATGGAGTCAGCCTGACGTCGATGGCGGCTAATTTGCTGGCGGTACCGTTAGTCACCCTGTTGGCGGTGCCGCTTATTCTGACCGCGATGCTGGTGCATCTCTCGGGGCCGGAGATAGTGGAGTCGCTGCTCTGGCTGGCGGCCGATCGCGTGCTGGCGCTACTGTTTTGGGGATTACGACGTTTACCGGACGGCTGGTTGACGCTGGATACTCGCTGGCTGTGGATCAGTATCCTGCCGTGGCTGTTGGTGATGGGCTGGCGTTTTCAGAGCTGGCGGCATTCACCGGCGCTGTGTCTCAGCGTGCTGTTTTTACTGACGCGGCCATTCAGCCGACAACCGCCTGCGGACGAATGGCGGGTGACGATGCTGGATGTCGGGCAGGGGCTGGCGATGGTGATCGAGCGTCACGGTAAGGCATTGCTTTACGATACCGGGCCGGCTTGGCCGCAGGGTGATAGCGGTCAACAGGTGATTATCCCGTGGCTGCGCTGGCACCATCTGCAGCTGCAAGGGATTATGCTGAGCCATGAACATCTGGATCATCGCGGCGGCCTTGATTCAGTGCTGCAGGCATGGCCGCAGGCCTGGGTGCGCAGCCCGTTAGGCTGGGCGCATCATCTGCCGTGTCATCGCGGTGAGCGCTGGCAATGGCAGGGACTCAACTTCCAGGCCCTGTGGCCGCTGCCGGGCAGCACGGCAAAGGGTAACAATCATTCGTGTGTGGTGCGGATCGATGATGGTCGCTCCAGCATCCTGCTCACCGGCGATATAGAACGTCAGGCGGAGCAGGCGATGATCAGCCGTTACTGGCGGCATCTGACGTCTACACTTATTCAGGTTCCCCACCACGGCAGCAATACCTCCTCCAGCGCGCTGCTGATCCGCCGGGTGGATGGCGCGGCCGCGCTGGCCTCCGCTTCGCGCTACAATGCGTGGCGGATGCCCTCGTACAAGGTGGTTCAGCGCTACCGCCAGCGGGGTTATCGCTGGTTCGCCACGCCGCAGCAGGGGCAGATAACGGTGGTTTTTTCCGCAGAAGGGTGGCAAATCCATAGCTTACGGGATCAAGTTTTACCGCGTTGGTATCATCAGTGGTTTGGCGCGCCCGCCGATAACGGGTAGAATATGCGGCTATTTCAACACAAGCTGGTTTATTGAATGCAGAACGATAAAGATCTCTCCACGTGGCAGACCTTCCGCCGACTTTGGCCGATTATCGCGCCGTTTAAAGCCGGGCTAATCGTAGCGGCGGTGGCGTTGGTGCTTAACGCGGGCAGTGACACCTTCATGTTATCGCTTCTTAAACCGTTATTGGATGATGGTTTTGGTAAAACGGATCGCTCAGTGCTGCTATGGATGCCGCTGGTGGTTATCGGCCTGATGGTGCTGCGTGGGATCACCAGCTACATCTCGAGCTATTGTATTTCCTGGGTTTCCGGCAAAGTGGTGATGACCATGCGTCGTCGCCTGTTCGGCCACATGATGGGTATGCCGGTGGCCTTCTTTGACAAGCAGTCTACCGGAACGCTGCTGTCACGCATCACCTATGATTCTGAGCAGGTCGCCTCCTCCTCTTCCAGCGCGCTGATCACCGTGGTCCGCGAAGGGGCATCGATTATCGGTCTGTTCGTGATGATGTTCTATTACAGCTGGCAGCTGTCGCTGATCCTGATCGTACTGGCGCCGATTGTGTCGGTGGCGATCCGCGTGGTCTCCAAGCGTTTTCGCAATATCAGTAAGAATATGCAGAACACGATGGGGCAGGTCACCACCAGCGCCGAGCAGATGCTGAAAGGGCACAAAGAGGTGCTGATGTTTGGCGGCCAGGAAGTGGAAACCAAACGTTTTGATAAAGTCAGCAATAAAATGCGTCTGCAGGGGATGAAGATGGTTTCCGCCTCGTCTATCTCCGACCCGATCATTCAGCTTATCGCCTCCCTGGCGCTGGCCTTTGTCCTGTATGCCGCCAGCTTCCCGAGCGTGATGGACACCCTGACCGCCGGGACCATTACCGTGGTCTTCTCCTCGATGATTGCGCTGATGCGTCCGCTGAAGTCGCTGACCAACGTCAATGCCCAGTTCCAGCGCGGGATGGCGGCGTGCCAGACGCTGTTTGCGATCCTCGATTCCGAGCAGGAAAAAGACGAAGGTACGCGGGTCATTGAGCGGGCGAAAGGCAATCTCAAGTTCGAGAACGTCACCTTTACCTACCCGGGTCGCGAAGTGGCCGCGCTGCGCAATATCAATCTCGATATCCCGGAAGGGAAAACAGTGGCGCTGGTGGGGCGCTCAGGGTCGGGTAAATCGACCATTGCCAGCCTGATCACCCGCTTCTACGATGTCGACGAGGGGCAGATCCTGCTGGATGGCCACGACCTGCGCGAGTACAAGCTGAGCTCGCTGCGCGACCAGGTGGCGCTGGTTTCACAAAACGTGCATCTGTTCAACGATACCGTCGCCAACAATATCGCCTATGCCCGTACCGAAGAGTACAGCCGCGAGCAGATTGAAGAGGCCGCGCGCATGGCCTACGCCATGGATTTCATTAACAAGATGGATAATGGTCTGGATACCATCATCGGCGAGAATGGCGTGATGCTGTCCGGCGGCCAGCGCCAGCGTATTGCTATTGCCCGCGCGCTGCTGCGTAACAGCCCGATCCTGATCCTCGATGAAGCCACCTCGGCGCTGGATACCGAGTCCGAGCGTGCTATTCAGGCGGCGCTGGATGAGCTGCAGAAAAACCGTACCTCGCTGGTTATCGCTCACCGTCTGTCGACCATTGAGCAGGCTGATGAAATCGTGGTGGTTGAAGACGGGCGGATCGTGGAGCGCGGAACGCACCATGACCTGCTGGAGCATAAGGGCGTGTACGCCCAGCTGCATAAGATGCAATTCGGCGAATGATCGCGCGCATCTGGTCCGGGGAATCGCCGCTGTGGCGCCTGCTGCTGCCGCTCTCCTGGCTGTATGGCCTGGTGAGCGGGGTGATTCGCCTCAGCTATCAGCTGGGGTGGCAAAAAGCCTGGCGCGCGCCGGTGCCGGTGGTGGTGGTTGGTAACCTGACCGCTGGCGGCAATGGCAAAACGCCGGTGGTGATCTGGCTGGTGGAGCAGCTGCAGCAGCGCGGTATTCGCGTTGGCGTCGTGTCTCGCGGCTACGGCGGTAAAGCCGACCGCTATCCGCTGGTGTTGGACGACAGGACCAGTACGGCGCAGGCGGGTGATGAACCGGTGTTGATCCATCAGCGTACCGGTGCCCCGGTCGCTGTCGCCCCGCTGCGCAGCGACGCGGTAAAAGCGTTGCTCAGCGCGCACGATCTGCAGATGATTGTGACCGACGATGGTTTACAGCACTATAAGCTCGCGCGAGACAGAGAAATTGTCGTTATTGACGGCGTGCGCCGCTTTGGCAACGGCTGGTGGCTGCCTGCCGGGCCGATGCGCGAGCGGGCGTCGCGCTTGCAAAGCGTTGATGCGGTTATCGTTAACGGCGGCGTGGCGCGTCCGGGTGAGATCCCGATGCGGCTGCGCCCAGGGATGGCGGTTAACCTGCTTACCGGCGAACGTCGCGATGTCTCCACCTTCACGAACGTGGTGGCGATGGCCGGCATCGGCCATCCGCCGCGCTTCTTCGCCACCCTCGAAAGCTGCGGCGTCCAGCCGGTCAAAACCGTGGCGCTGGCGGACCATCAGGCGCTGAGCCAGGCTGATGTCGCCGCCCTGGTGACCGCCGATCAGACGCTGCTGATGACCGAGAAAGATGCCGTGAAATGTCGCGATTTCGCCGCTGCAAACTGGTGGTATTTACCGGTCGACGCCATAATGGCCGATGAACGCGCACAGCGGTTGCTTGCGGACTTAGCGACGTTGGCGCAACGTTAACTGACGCGCCGGCTTTGCTCGCCGCTGTGCTGGAATTCCTGACGGAGAACCTGCATGTCGGTATTGCAACTATCGCTTAACGAGGCGCGCCACCTCCATCTCGCGGCGCAGGGGTTGTTAAAGAAGCCCCGACGTCGCGCTCGCCCGAAAGACATTCTTTCCACCATCCAGCAGATGTCGCTGCTGCAAATCGATACCATCAACGTGGTGGCCCGCAGCCCCTACCTGGTGCTGTTCAGCCGTCTTGGCAGCTATCCGCAGCACTGGCTGGATGAGTCGCTGCGCAACGGCGAGCTAATGGAATACTGGGCGCATGAAGCCTGCTTTCTGCCGCGCAGCGATTTCGCCCTGGTGCGCCATCGCATGTTGAATCCCGACAATATGGGCTGGAAATACCATCGCGCGTGGATGGAGGAGCATGCCGGGAGTATTGCCGAGCTGGTGGCGCATATCGGGCAAAACGGCCCGGTTCGCTCGGCGGATTTTACCCACCCGCGCAAAGGCGCCAGCGGCTGGTGGGAGTGGAAACCGCATAAGCGCCACCTGGAAGGGCTGTTTACCGCCGGCGAAGTGATGGTGGTGGAGCGGCGCAATTTTCACCGCGTGTATGATCTAACCCGGCGGGTGATGCCGGACTGGGACGACGAGCGCGACGCGCTCTCCCGCGAAGACGCAGAGGCCATTATGTTGCGCAATAGCGCCCGTAGCCTCGGCATCTTCCGCGCCCAGTGGCTGGCCGATTACTATCGCTTGCGCCAGCCGGCGCTACCGGGTCTGCTGGCGGCCTGGCAGGAAGAGGGGCTGGTGGTGCCGGTTAACGTGGAAGCACTCGGCGAGATGTGGCTGCATCACGAGGCGCTGGCGCAGCTGGAGACCGCGCCCGGCGGTAAGCTGACCGCCAGCCATAGCGCCGTGCTCTCGCCCTTCGACCCGGTGGTCTGGGATCGGAAACGCGCTGAGCAGCTGTTCAACTTCAGCTATCGCCTGGAGTGTTATACCCCGGCGCCGAAGCGTCAGTATGGCTACTTCGTACTGCCTCTGCTGCACCAGGGAAAACTGGTCGGGCGGATGGACAGTAAAATACATCGCAAAAGCCGGGAGCTGGAGATCTTCGCCCTGTGGCTGGAGGAGGGGGTGAAGATCACCCGTGGTCTGGAGCAGGGGCTGCGCCGGGCGATTAACGACTTCGCACACTGGCAATCGGCAGAGCGGATCCTTTGCCGACGCCTGCCGGAAGGGCTGTTTGTCGGCCAGGAGCAGGGGTGGGAAATCGACGCCGATTGATCCCGGCGCCTGCCTTCCTGTGATATGCTGCTGAGAAATCTATCCGGTCCATCAGGAGGAAACATGGATCACCGTTTACTTGAAATCATCGCCTGCCCGGTCTGTAACGGCAAGCTGTATTACAGTCAGGATAAGCAAGAACTTATTTGCAAACTTGATAGCCTGGCGTTTCCGCTGCGCGACGGTATCCCGGTGCTGCTGGAGACAGAGGCGCGTCCGCTGGCGCTAGAAGAGAGTCACTCATGAGTTTCGTGGTCATTATTCCTGCGCGTTTCGCCTCCACGCGCCTGCCGGGAAAACCACTGCAGGACATTAATGGTAAGCCGATGATTGTCCATGTGCTGGAGCGCGCTCGCGAATCCGGCGCGGATCGCATTATTGTCGCCACCGATCACGAAGATGTCGCCCGGGCGGTTGAAGCCGCCGGCGGCGAGGTCTGTATGACCCGCGCCGACCATCAGTCCGGCACCGAACGGCTGGCGGAAGTGGTGGAAAAGTGCGCGTTCAGCGATGACACCATTATCGTCAATATTCAGGGCGATGAGCCGATGATCCCCCCGGCGATTGTCCGCCAGGTGGCGGAGAATCTGGCTGCCAGCAGCAGCGGAATGGCGACCCTGGCGGTACCGATCCATGATGCGGAAGAGGCGTTTAACCCGAATGCGGTCAAAGTGGTGATGGATGCCAAGGGTTACGCGCTCTATTTCTCCCGCGCGACTATTCCCTGGGATCGCGATCGCTTTGCCCAAACCCGCGAGACCATCGGTGACTCCCTGCTGCGGCACATCGGCATCTATGGCTATCGCGCCGGCTTTATCCGCCGCTATGTCAGCTGGGCGCCGAGCCCGCTGGAGCAGATTGAAATGCTCGAGCAGCTGCGAGTGCTGTGGTATGGCGAGAAAATCCATGTTGCCGTGGCGGCCGAAGTGCCCGGCACCGGCGTGGATACCCCGGAAGATCTGGAGCGCGTCCGCGCTGAGCTGCGTTAGTCCTCTGTCCCCTCCTTGCTGGAGGGGATATCCCCGTCGGTTTTTCGCTTTTTTTACCCCTTTTTGATCTTATCCGATGACAAGCCAGGTGCGGGCGCTCATTATGAAACCAGTAGTGTTCATAGGGGTAATCGACAATGGAACAGTTGCGAACCGAACTCAGTCATCTTCTTGGCGAAAAGCTAAGCCGGGTGGAGTGTGTCAGTGAACAAGCCGCTACGGCGCTGTGGTTCCTGTACGATGCGCAGGGAAACCCGATGCCGCTGCTGGCGCGAAGTTTCACCACGCCCGGCGTGGCGCGGCAGCTGGCATGGAAGATCTCGACCCTGGCGCGTAATGGTACGGTGCGTATGCCGGTGGTTTATGGCGTCATGACGCACGAAGAACATCCCGGACCAGATGTGCTGCTGCTTGAGCGCCTGCGCGGCGTACCGGTGGAGGCGCCGACGCGCACCCCGGCGCGCTGGGAGCAACTGCAGGAGCAAATCGTCGAGGGGCTGCTGGCGTGGCATCGGCAGGACAGTGGCGGCTGCGTGGGAATGGTCGACAATACCCAGGAAAACCTGTGGCCGAACTGGTACCGCCAGCGGGTAGAGATATTGTGGAGCACCCTGAACCTGTATCAGGACACCGGTCTCACCATGCAGGATAAGCGCCTTTTGTTCCGCTCCCGCGAGTGCCTTCCGGAGCTGTTCCGCGATTTCAATGATAATGCTGTGCTGGTGCATGGCAACTTCACTCTGCGCAGCATGCTAAAAGATCCGCGCAGCGATCAGCTGCTGGCGATGGTGGGGCCGGGGATGATGCTGTGGGCGCCACGCGAGTATGAACTGTTCCGCCTTGCTGAAGGCGGCCAGGCGGAACAGCTGCTGTGGCGCTACCTGCAGCAGGCGCCAGTTTCCGAGGCCTTTGTCTGGCGGCGCTGGCTTTATCTGCTGTGGGATGAGGTGGATAGTCTGGTCAACACCGGGCGCTTTGATCGCGCCCGTTTTGACCTCGCTGCAAAATCACTCCTGCCCTGGCTCGCCTGAGCTGCCTTTCAGCCATTGCCAGACGCGACCAAGGGTTTCATAGCCGACCCGGTCGCTGTGCATCAGCCACACTGGAGAAGGAATGGCCCGCTCCCACGGATTGAGCGGCGAGGTCACCGCCAGCTGATTGGCCGGCGCGGGAAGCGGATCCAGGCCGGCATGGCGAAAGAATATCATCGCCCGCGGAAGGTGTGACGCCGAGGTGACCAGCAGGAAGGGCGCGTCGCCGATGGCGCGCTTCACCGCCAGCGCTTCCTCTTCTGTATCTTTCGGCCGATCGAGCACAATGATATCGCTGCGAGGTACGCCAAGGCTCTCCGCCACTCTCGCCCCGGCTTCCGCCGTGCTGACGGGGTTCGTTTTCGCCGCCGCGCCGGTAAAGATCATTTTCGAACCGGGATTCGCTTGCCACAGGCGGATGCCCTCCGTCAGGCGCGGCAGGCTGTTATTGATAAGATTAGAGCTTGGCGCCCACTCCGGATTCCAGGTATAGCCGCCGCCCAGCACCACCACGTAGTTCACCGGCTGCTCGCCGCGCCAGGTGGGGTAGGTATCTTCAATCGGTTTTAGCAGGCTGTCGGCCACGGGCTGCAGGCTCAGCAGCGTCAGCAGCAGCCAGCCGAGGCTCACGCATAGCTTCCCGGTACGCTGAAAGCGGCTGAACCATAACAGCGCGATCCCGATACCGATCAGCAACAGTAAGGCGGGTAGCGGCAACAGCAGGCCGCCGACGATCTTTTTTAGCGTGAAAAGCATGCCAGATGGTTCCTTTTTTAACCATATAACCAAAGTTATGTTCGGATCTTATAACAGATCGCTTCATTCTCGGCGCGGGTATGACAAAATAGCGGTTTTGTGTTGGCTTGTGGAGTCACTCGTGCAGGATCGCAATTTCGATGACATTGCTGAAAAGTTTTCGCGCAATATTTACGGCACCACAAAAGGCCAGTTGCGTCAGGCGATCCTCTGGCAGGATCTGGAACCGCTGTTGGCGCAGCTGGGGCCGGGACCGCTGAGGGTGCTGGATGCCGGCGGCGGCGAAGGGCAAACGGCCATCAAAGTCGCGCAACTGGGCCATCACGTGACGCTCTGCGATCTCTCCGCTGAGATGGTGGCTCGCGCCCGCCAGGCGGCCGCCGATAAAGGTGTGATCGACAACATGCATTTTGTACAATGCGCGGCTCAGGATATTGCGCAGCATTTGGAAAGCCCGGTCGATCTGGTACTGTTTCATGCGGTGCTGGAGTGGGTGGCGGAGCCCCAGGAAATACTGCATACCCTGTGGTCGACGCTGCGTGCTGGCGGTGGACTGTCATTGATGTTCTACAATGCTAACGGCCTGTTGATGCACAATATGGTTGCCGGTAATTTTGATTACGTTCAACTGGGCATGCCAAAAAAGAAAAAACGCACGCTGTCGCCGGATTATCCGCGTGAACCACAGCAGGTTTATCACTGGCTGGAAGAGATTGGCTGGCAGATCGTCAGCAAAACCGGCGTGCGGGTGTTTCATGATTATCTGCGTGAAAAACGCCAACAGCATGACAGCTATGCGGCGCTGCTGGCGCTGGAGACGCGCTACTGTCGTCAGGAGCCGTATCTCAGCCTGGGCCGTTATATTCATGTCACCGCGCTTAAGAGCCAGGCTCATAGCCGCAGATGCAAGGATAAAGTATGAGTGAATTTTCCCAGACAGTCCCCGAACTGGTTGCCTGGGCCAGAAAAAATGATTTTTCAATCTCGCTACCGGTCGACAGACTCTCTTTCCTGCTGGCGATCGCCACTCTGAATGGTGAACGACTGGAAGGGGAAATGAGCGAGGGTGAACTGGTGGATGCGTTCCGCCACGTCAGTGATGCGTTTGAGCAGACCAGCGAAACCATCAGCCAGCGCGCCAATAACGCGATCAACGATTTGGTGCGCCAGCGTCTGCTGAACCGCTTTACCAGCGAAATTACCGAAGGCAATGCGATCTATCGCCTGACGCCGTTGGGGATTGGGATCACCGATTATTATATCCGTCAGCGCGAATTCTCGACGCTGCGTCTCTCGATGCAGCTGTCGATCGTTGCCGGCGAGCTGAAGCGCGCGGCGGACGCCGCGGAGGAGGGCGGTGATGAATTCCACTGGCATCGCAACGTTTTTGCGCCGCTGAAGTATTCCGTAGCGGAAATTTTCGACAGCATCGACCTGACGCAGCGCATTATGGATGAGCAGCAGCAGCTGGTGAAAGACGATATCGCGCAGTTGTTGAATAAAGATTGGCGCGCGGCGATTTCCAGCTGTGAACTGCTGCTGTCGGAAACCTCCGGCACCCTGCGCGAACTGCAGGATACGCTGGATGCGGCAGGGGATAAGCTGCAGGCGAACCTGCTGCGCATTCAGGACTCGACCATGGCGCGCGACGATCTCCATTTTGTCGATCGGCTGGTGTTCGATCTGCAAAGCAAGCTCGACCGCATCGTCAGCTGGGGTCAGCAGGCGATTGACCTGTGGATCGGCTACGACCGCCATGTGCACAAGTTTATCCGTACCGCTATCGATATGGATAAGAACCGCGTCTTCGCCCAGCGTCTGCGCCAGTCGGTACAGACCTATTTTGATGAACCGTGGGCGCTAACTTACGCCAACGCCGACCGCCTGCTGGATATGCGCGATGAAGAGATGGCCCTGCGCGATGAAGAGGTCACCGGCGAGCTGCCGGCGGACCTCGAATTTGAAGAGTTTAACGAAATTCGCGAGCAGCTGGCGGCGCTGATCGAAGCGCAGCTGGCGGTCTATAAAGAGAAAGGAATACCGCTGGATCTCGGCCTGGTGGCGCGGGAGTTCCTGGCGCAGTATCCGCGCGGGCGTCACTTCGACGTGGCGCGGATCGTCGTGGATCAGGCGGTACAGCTGGGCGTCGCCCAGGCAGATTTCACCGGACTGCCGGCAAAATGGCAGCCGATTAATGATTACGGAGCCAAGGTACAGGCGCATGTCATTGACAAATATTGAACAAGTGATGCCGGTTAAGCTGGCGCAGGCGTTGGCCAATCCGTTATTTCCGGCGCTGGACAGCGCCCTGCGCGCGGGCCGTCATATCGGTCTCGACGAGCTGGATAATCACGCATTTTTGATGGATTTTCAGGATTACCTGGAAGAGTTTTACGCTCGCTATAACGTCGAGCTGATCCGCGCGCCGGAGGGATTCTTCTACCTGCGCCCGCGGTCCACCACGCTGATTTCGCGCTCGGTACTGTCCGAGCTGGATATGATGGTGGGCAAAATTCTTTGCTATCTCTATCTCAGCCCGGAGCGCCTGGCGAACGAAGGGATTTTTACCCAGCAGGAGCTCTATGACGAGCTGCTGACCCTGGCCGATGAATCCAGGCTGCTGAAGCTGGTGAACAACCGTTCCACCGGTTCGGATCTGGACCGCCAGAAGCTGCAGGAAAAAATGCGGGCCTCGCTTAACCGCTTACGCCGTCTGGGGATGGTGTGGTTTATGGGCCACGATAGCAGCAAGTTTCGCATTACCGAATCGGTATTCCGCTTTGGCGCCGATGTGCGCGCCGGCGACGACCCGCGCGAAGCGCAGCGCCGTCTGATCCGCGACGGGGAAGCGATGGCCCTGGAAAATCACCTGCAGCTCAATGATGAGAATGAAGAAAACCAGCCGGATAGCGGGGAGGAAGAGTAATGATTGAACGCGGTAAGTTTCGCTCGCTAACGCTGGTTAACTGGAACGGCTTCTTTGCCCGGACCTTTGATCTTGATGAACTGGTGACCACCCTCTCCGGGGGGAACGGCGCGGGTAAGTCCACGACCATGGCGGCCTTCGTCACGGCGCTGATCCCGGATTTAACCCTGCTGCACTTCCGTAACACCACCGAAGCGGGGGCCACCAGCGGCTCACGCGATAAAGGCCTGCACGGTAAGCTGCGCGCCGGGGTGTGTTACTCGGTACTCGATGTGATCAACTCCCGCCACCAGCGCGTGGTGGTCGGCGTGCGCCTGCAGCAGGTCGCCGGGCGCGATCGTAAAGTCGATATTAAACCTTTCGCCATTCAGGGACTGCCGACCTCTATCCTGCCGACCCAGCTGTTGACCGAAACGCTGAACGATCGCCAGGCGCGCGTCGTGAGCCTCAACGAGCTGAAAGATAAACTCGAGGCGATGGAAGGGGTCCAGTTTAAACAGTTCAACTCGATCACCGAATATCACTCGCTAATGTTCGATCTGGGCGTGGTGGCGCGTCGCCTGCGTTCCGCCTCCGATCGTAGCAAGTACTACCGCCTGATTGAGGCCTCGCTGTACGGCGGGATCTCCAGCACCATTACCCGCTCGCTGCGCGACTACCTGCTGCCGGAAAACAGCGGCGTGCGTAAAGCGTTCCAGGATATGGAAGCGGCGCTGCGGGAAAACCGCATGACGCTGGAAGCCATTCGCGTTACCCAGTCCGACCGCGATCTGTTTAAACACCTGATCAGCGAAGCCACCAACTACGTGGCGGCGGACTATATGCGTCACGCCAACGAGAGGCGCATTCACCTGGATAAGGCGCTGGAGTATCGCCGCGATCTCTTCACCTCGCGTTCGCAGCTGGCGGCTGAGCAGTATAAGCACGTCGACATGGCGCGCGAACTGCAGGAGCATAACGGCGCGGAGGGCGATCTGGAAGCCGATTACCAGGCCGCCAGCGATCACCTGAACCTGGTGCAGACTGCGCTGCGTCAGCAGGAAAAAATCGAGCGCTACGAAGCGGATCTCGACGAGCTGCAGATCCGTCTGGAAGAGCAGAATGAAGTGGTGGCGGAAGCCGTCGATCGTCAGGAAGAGAACGAAGCCCGCGCTGAGGCCGCCGAGCTGGAAGTGGATGAGCTGAAAAGCCAGCTCGCCGACTATCAGCAGGCGCTCGATGTGCAGCAGACCCGCGCCATTCAGTATAACCAGGCGCTGCAGGCGCTGGAGCGCGCGAAGGCGCTGTGCCATCTGCCGGATCTGACCCCGGAGAGCGCCGACGAGTGGCTGGAAACCTTCCAGGCGAAAGAGCAGGAAGCGACGGAGAAAATGCTGTCGCTGGAACAGAAAATGAGCGTGGCGCAAACCGCGCACAGCCAGTTTGAACAGGCTTACCAGTTGGTGGCGGCGATTAACGGCCCGCTGGCGCGCAATGAAGCCTGGGACGTGGCGCGCGAATTGCTGCGCGACGGCGTGAACCAGCGCCACCAGGCCGAGCAGGCGCAGGGGCTGCGCAGCCGCCTCAACGAGCTTGAACAGCGCCTGCGCGAGCAGCAGGACGCTGAGCGTCAGCTGGCCGAGTTCTGCAAACGCCAGGGTAAACGCTACGATATCGACGATCTGGAAACGCTGCATCAGGAGCTGGAAGCGCGCATCGCGTCGCTGGCCGACAGCGTCTCCAATGCTCAGGAGCAGCGCATGGCGCTGCGTCAGGAGCTGGAGCAACTGCAGTCGCGTACCCAGACGCTGATGCGCCGGGCGCCGGTCTGGCTGGCGGCGCAGAACAGCCTTAACCAGCTGTGCGAGCAAAGCGGCGAGCAGTTTGCGTCCGGCCAGGAGGTCACCGAATACCTGCAGCAGCTGCTGGAGCGTGAACGAGAGGCTATCGTTGAACGTGACGAGGTCGGCGCCCGCAAGCGCGCCATCGACGAAGAAATCGAGCGTCTCAGCCAGCCGGGCGGTTCGGAAGATCCGCGCCTCAACGCCCTGGCGGAACGGTTCGGCGGCGTTCTGCTGTCCGAGATCTACGATGATGTTAGCCTCGACGATGCGCCGTACTTCTCCGCGCTGTATGGTCCGTCGCGCCATGCGATCGTGGTTCCGGATCTGTCGCGGGTAGCCGAGCAGCTTGAGGGGCTGGAAGATTGCCCGGAAGATCTCTATCTGATCGAAGGCGATCCGCAGTCCTTTGACGACAGCGTATTCAGCGTCGACGAGCTGGAAAAAGCGGTGGTGGTGAAGATCGCCGATCGCCAGTGGCGTTATTCGCGCTTCCCGTCGCTGCCGCTGTTTGGCCGCGCGGCACGTGAAAACCGCATTGAAACCCTGCATGCCGAGCGTGAATCGCTGTCAGAGCGTTTTGCGACCCTGTCGTTCGATGTGCAGAAAACCCAGCGCCTGCACCAGGCCTTCAGCCGCTTTATCGGCAGCCATCTGGCGGTGGCTTTCGAGGACGATCCGGAAGAAGAGATCCGCAAACTCAACAGCCGCCGCGGCGAGCTGGAGCGTGCGCTAAGCGCCCATGAAAGCGATAACCAACAGAACCGTGTGCAGTACGAGCAGGCGAAAGAGGGCGTGTCGGCGCTCAACCGCCTGCTGCCGCGCCTGAACCTGCTGGCGGATGATACGCTGGCCGACCGCGTGGACGAGATCCAGGAACGTCTGGACGAAGCGCAGGAGGCCGCGCGCTTTATTCAGCAGCACGGTAACCAGCTGGCGAAGCTGGAGCCTATTGTTTCGGTGCTGCAGAGCGATCCGGAGCAGTTTGAGCAGCTGAAAGAAGATTACGCCTATGCGCAGCAAACCCAGCGCGATGCGCGTCAGCAGGCTTTTGCCCTGGCGGAAGTTGTGCAGCGCAGGGCCCACTTCAGCTACTCCGATTCGGCGGAAATGCTCAGCGGCAACAGCGATCTCAACGAGAAGCTGCGCCAGCGTCTGGAGCAGGCGGAGTCCGAACGCAGCCGCGCGCGCGACGCGATGCGTGCCCATGCGGCGCAGCTTAGTCAGTACAATCAAGTGCTGGCCTCGCTGAAGAGCTCGTATGACACCAAGAAAGAGCTGCTCAACGATCTGTATAAAGAGTTGCAGGACATTGGCGTGCGCGCCGACACCGGCGCGGAAGAGCGTGCTCGCGCGCGTCGCGATGAGCTGCACATGCAGCTGAGCAATAACCGCTCCCGACGCAATCAGCTGGAGAAAGCGTTGACCTTCTGCGAAGCGGAAATGGACAACCTGACCCGTAAACTGCGCAAGCTGGAGCGCGATTACTGCGAAATGCGCGAGCAGGTGGTGACCGCCAAGGCGGGCTGGTGCGCGGTGATGCGTCTGGTGAAAGACAACGGCGTCGAACGTCGTCTGCATCGACGCGAGCTGGCCTATCTCTCCGCCGATGAGCTGCGCTCAATGTCGGATAAGGCGCTGGGGGCGCTGCGTCTGGCGGTCGCCGATAACGAACACCTGCGTGACGTGCTGCGTATCTCGGAAGATCCGAAGCGTCCGGAGCGCAAAATTCAGTTCTTCGTTGCCGTATACCAGCATCTGCGCGAGCGTATTCGTCAGGATATTATTCGCACCGATGATCCGGTGGAAGCGATCGAGCAGATGGAGATCGAGCTCAGCCGCCTGACCGAAGAGCTGACCAACCGTGAACAGAAGCTGGCGATCAGTTCCCGCAGCGTGGCCAACATTATTCGCAAAACCATTCAGCGCGAGCAGAACCGTATCCGGATGCTCAACCAGGGTCTGCAGAGCGTCTCCTTCGGCCAGGTCAACAGCGTGCGTCTGAACGTCAATGTGCGTGAGACCCACTCGATGCTGCTCGACGTGCTCTCCGAGCAGCATGAGCAGCACCAGGATCTGTTTAACAGCAATCGTCTGACCTTCTCTGAGGCGCTGGCCAAGCTCTATCAGCGTCTCAACCCACAGATCGACATGGGGCAGCGTACGCCGCAAACCATCGGTGAAGAACTGCTCGACTACCGCAACTATCTGGAGATGGAAGTGGAAGTTAACCGCGGCTCCGACGGCTGGCTGCGCGCGGAGTCCGGCGCGCTGTCTACCGGGGAAGCTATCGGTACCGGGATGTCGATTCTGGTGATGGTGGTGCAGAGTTGGGAAGATGAATCCCGTCGCCTGCGCGGCAAGGATATCTCGCCTTGCCGTCTGCTGTTCCTCGATGAAGCGGCGCGTCTTGACGCCCGCTCCATCGCCACCCTGTTCGAGCTGTGCGAACGTCTGGAGATGCAGCTGATTATCGCAGCGCCGGAGAACATCAGTCCGGAAAAAGGCACTACCTATAAACTGGTGCGTAAGGTGTTCAATAATCACGAACATGTGCACGTCGTGGGGCTGCGCGGGTTTGCCGCGCCGCTGCCGGAAGCGCTGCCGGGAACGGCCGACGCCTCCTGACGATGCAGCTCACTACTGGCGGGTAAGCGCTGAAAAGGGCAACGTTAAGTTGCCCTTTTTGCTATCCAGCTTGCTATGCCAGGGTGGTATAATCTTTAAGCTTCTTTACATTAGGTAAGGCAAAAGCCTTTTCGTCTTTATATACTGTGTTAAAGCCCACGAATTTGTGGGCGGCAATGTGTGACAACAGGGGGCAAGGGATGTTGCTTAAGAAACGGTATGGTCGTCCATTGTCAGCGCTCAGTCTGAGCCTGGCAATGGCATTTGCTCCGCTGTTCAATGTCCAGGCCGCAGAGCCTGAAGTCGTACCAGGTGATAGCTCCGCTACGCCTGGAGAGCTTTCCGTCGCGCTGTCGCAAAGCGACGGGCAATCGCCGGCGGTCGCGAAGCTGGCCGGTGAGCAGCCGCTGTCGATGGAAGCCGCGGCGAACAGTCGCGCCCAGATCGAAGCGCTATTGCCGGCTGGCTACAAACCCGTCTTTATGAATCCGCTGGTCTCGCTATACGCCGCCAGGGATATGAAACCGATGTGGGAAAACCGCGAGGCGGTGCAGGCGTTCCAGCAGCAGCTGGCGGAGATCGCCATCGCCGGTTTTCAGCCGCAGTTTACCACCTGGGTCAGTCTGCTGACCGATCCTGCCGTCAGCGGCATGGCGCGCGATGTGGTGTTGTCTGATGCCATGATGGGCTATCTGCACTTTATCAGCGGCATCCCCACCCAGGGGACCCGCTGGTTATATAGCTCGACACCGTACAAGATGGCGACCCCGCCGCTGTCGGTGATTAACCAGTGGCAGCTGGCGCTGGATAATGGCTCCCTGCCGGCGTTTATCGCCGGCCTGGCTCCGCGTCATCCGCAGTATGAGGCCATGCATCAGTCGCTGCTGGCGCTGGTGGCTGATTCACGTCCATGGCCGCAGATGACCGGCAGCGGCTCGCTGCGTCCGGGAGAATGGAGCAATGATATCGGCGCGCTGCGCGAGATCCTCCAGCGTACCGGGATGCTGGAAAATTCCGCCAATATCGTTCTGCCCGGCGACGTGGTGAGTCCTTCGGCGAAGAAAAAGAGCAAGCCCGCGGCGCGCGGTGTGTACGATCGCCAGCTGGTGGAGGGCGTTAAGCGCTTTCAGGCCATGCAGGGGCTGGGGGCGGATGGGGTCATCGGCCAATCCACCCGTGACTGGCTCAATGTCTCATCGGCGCAGCGCGCTGGCGTGCTGGCGCTGAACATTCAGCGTCTACGTCTGCTGCCAGGCAAACTATCGACCGGTATCATGGTGAATATTCCCGCGTTTTCGCTGGTCTATTACCAGGACGGCAGTCAGGTGCTGGCCTCGCGGGTGATCGTCGGACGTCCAGACCGCAAGACGCCGATGATGAGCAGCGCGCTGAACAACGTAGTGGTCAATCCGCCGTGGAACGTACCGCCCACCCTGGCGCGCAAAGATATTCTGCCGAAGGTGCGTAATAATCCTGGCTATCTGGAGCAGCATGGCTACACCGTGATGCGCGGCTGGAACAGTAAAGAGACCATCGATCCTTACCGGGTTGACTGGTCAACCATCACCGAGAACAATTTACCGTTCCGTTTTCAGCAGGCGCCTGGGGCACGTAATTCACTGGGGCGTTACAAGTTTAATATGCCGAGTTCGGATGCTATCTATCTGCACGATACGCCGAATCATAATCTGTTTCAGAAGGATGTCCGTGCGCTCAGTTCCGGCTGCGTCAGGGTCAATAAAGCCTCGGAGCTGGCCAATATGCTGCTGCAGGACGCGGGCTGGAATGACACGCGCATTTCCGACGCCCTGAAGCAGGGGGATACGCGCTATGTCAATATTCGGCAAAATATACCGGTGAATTTATATTACTTAACGGCGTTTGTGGACGCTGATGGACGTACACAATATCGAACAGATATTTACAATTACGATATCACCGCGCGATCCAGCGCACAAATTCTGACGAAAGCGGAACAATTAATCAGGTAAATGAAGTAGTTCAATGGATTTTGTTGTCCTAGCACTGGGTAAAAAAGGGCGCTGCACCTCTGCAGCGCCCGATTTTCCTGGGGTGAGGCTGCCTTGACGTTGGCAATAATGCCCGGTAAGGTGCCTTTCGTGCGCCAGAAGTGCATATACATATCATTCCGCTCAATGCGTAGCGCGGTTAGCGCGAACGTTCTCCTTTGCCGGGCAACATCTCGGTCGTGGCGAGCGATAGCGAGCTGATCCTGGCATCGCGCAAAGCGGAAAAAGTATATAACGATTCATTGACTGTAGACCTGATTATCATGGACAAATTTGACGCTAATCGCCGCAGATTGCTGGCGTTGGGTGGCGCTGCGCTGGGTGCTGCCGCCATTCTCCCTGCGCCGGCATTTGCCACCCTCTCGACCCCCCGTCCGCGTATTTTGACGCTGAATAACCTGCATACCGGTGAATCGCTCAGGGCGGAGTTTTTCGATGGCAGAGGCTATATTCAGGATGAATTAGCAAGACTTAACCATTTTTTCCGTGACTATCGCGCGAATAAAATTAAGTCCATCGATCCAAATCTGTTCGATCATCTTTATCGGTTGCAGGGACTACTTGGCACCAACAAACCTGTCCAGCTTATCTCTGGCTATCGTTCCCTCGATACCAACGATGAGCTTCGCGCACGCAGCCGTGGTGTAGCGAAACACAGCTATCACACCAAGGGGCAGGCGATGGATTTCCATATTGAAGGTATTTCGTTAAGCAATATTCGCAAAGCGGCGTTATCTATGCGCGCAGGTGGTGTAGGATATTACCCACGTAGTAACTTTGTGCATATTGATACCGGTCCCGTAAGGCACTGGTAACGAAAGGAGCGTCATGAACTATCGTATTATTCCGGTTACCGCGTTCGCGCAGAACTGTTCTCTTATCTGGTGCGGGCAAACCCGGCTGGCGGCGCTGGTCGATCCTGGCGGCGATGCTGAACGTATCAAAGCGGTGGTGGCGGAGGCTGGCGTCACGCTGATGCAGATCCTGCTGACGCATGGCCATCTCGATCACGTTGGCGCCGCGGCTGAACTGGCGCAGCATTATGGCGTACCGGTTATTGGTCCGGAAAAAGAGGATGAGTTCTGGCTGGAAGGATTACCGGCGCAAAGCCGGATGTTCGGCCTGGAGGATTGCCAACCGCTGCGTCCGGATCGCTGGCTCAATGAAGGCGATGTGGTCAATGTGGGGAATGTGGCGCTGCAGGTGCTGCACTGCCCGGGCCATACGCCGGGCCATGTGGTCTTTTTTGATGACGCCTCCCGACTGCTGATCTCCGGAGACGTGATTTTCAAAGGCGGGGTGGGACGCAGCGATTTTCCGCGCGGCGACCATGGGCAGCTGATTGCGGCTATCAAGGAAAAGCTGTTGCCGCTGGGCGATGATGTGACCTTTATTCCCGGCCATGGTCCGCTGTCGACGCTGGGTGAGGAACGCCGTAATAACCCGTTTCTGCAGGATGAGATGCCGGTCTGGTAACAGACATGACGCGAACACATAAAAAAGGCCGCATTCGCGGCCTTTTTCTTTATACCGAATACTATCGCTTACAGTACGGCGACGATGGCTTCGCACAGCGGCGCCATATTGTCAGGCGTCATCCCGGCCACGTTGATACGTCCGGAAGCGACCGCATAGATGGCGAACTCTTCACGCAGGCGCAGCACCTGCTCTTTAGTCAGGCCGCTGAATGAGAACATGCCGTTCTGCTGGCTGATAAAGCTGAAGTCGCGGCTCGCGCCTTTCTCCTGCAGGGTATTGACGAACAGCAGACGCATACGCTGGATGCGCTGACGCATATCGGTCAGTTCCTGCTCCCAGATTGCCCGCAGCGCATCGTTGCTCAGAATGGTGGCGACCACGGAGGCGCCATGCGCAGGCGGGTTCGAGTAGTTGGCGCGGATCACCGACTTCATCTGACTGAAGGCGCGGTCTACAGTCTCTTGATCCGCGGCGACCAGAGTGCAGGCGCCGACGCGCTCGTTGTACAGGCCAAAGTTTTTCGAGTAGGAGCTGGCGACCAGCAGCTCTTTATGTAGAGCAGCAAAAGCGCGTAGCCCTTCAGCATCTTCTTCCAGACCGCGGGCGAAGCCCTGGTAGGCGAAATCGAACAGCGGTAGCCAGCCTTTTTCCACCGACAGCTGCGCCAGCTGCTGCCACTGATCGAGCGTCGGATCGATACCGGTCGGGTTGTGGCAGCAGCCGTGGAACAGTACCACGTCGCCCGCCTGGGCTTCGTTCAGGCTGGCCAGCAGACCATCAAAGTCCAGCGCGTGGTTAGCCGCGTCGTAGTAAGCGTATTCGCGCACTTCCAGCCCGGCAGAGGTGAATACGCTTTTATGGTTCGGCCAGCTCGGATTACTTACCCACACACGTTTCACGTCGGTGTTTTTGGCGAGGAAGTCTGCGGCGACACGCAGCGCACCGGTACCGCCCGGTGTCTGCGCGGTGCGGGCGCGTTTATCAGCGATAATCGCATTGCCTTTACCGAACAGCAGCTCCTGGGTGCAGCGACCAAATTCAGGAATACCATCGATGCCCAGATAGTTTTTAGTCGTTTCATTTTCCAGCAGATACTGCTCTGCTTTTTTGACGCTGGTCAGAACGGGCGTTTTACCGGTTTCATCCTTGTAAACACCAATTCCGAGGTTAATTTTTTCAGGGCGGTCATCGGCACGAAACAGATCGGCCAGACCTAAAATCGGGTCGGCTGGGGCGGCGGTAATGTTCTCAAACATGACGAGGTTCCATTGTGATTACTGAAGGGAAATCCGCTATCAGGTTAACGGGAGAATAACGAATTGCCAACCGTTTGCGACAAAAAGCGCGAAGGTTTTCGAAAGAGACGATCTTTGTCTCACGAATACAGAAAAGCAGGACCGAAGTCCTGCTTTGAAGGCATATCACGAAGGGGTGTACTGCAGATTAGAACTGGTAAACGATACCCACGGCCGCCTGGTCGTCAGTGGCGACACCAGCCGCTTTGGTGTAATCGTTGTCGTCCAGCTGGTTGAATTTATACGCAGCGTAGACGTTCATGTTCTTGTTAAAGTAGTACCAGGTACCCACTTCGATGTATTTAACCAGATCCGCATCGCCGCCGGAGAAGCCAGCACGCGACTGCAGGTCCTTGCCTTTGGTCTGTACGTAGCCGATGGACGGACGCAGGCCGAAGTCAAACTGATACTGTACAACTGCTTCAAAGTTCTGAGTTTTACCAGCGAAGTGGTTATCTTCTTCCGGAGTCATGTTGTAAGTCTGGGAGTACATGACGGCCGCATAGATGTTGTTAGCGTCATATTTTGCAGAGGTCGCCCAGGCTTCGGCTTTGTCGCCATTGCCGTCAGCTTTCTGATCCACGCTACGGTTAGAGCTGGAGTAGCCTGCAGACAGTGCGATACCGTTGTCGAACGCGTAGGTGGCTGCGGTGCTGAAGCCGTCGCCATTCTGCTTGCGAATCGCACGGTCGTGGTCGTTTTTACCCTGGTACTGCAGCGCGAAGCTCAGACCGTCAACCAGACCGAAGAAGTCGGAGTTACGGTAGGTTGCGACGCCGTTGGTACGACCGGTCATGTAGTTGTCGGTGTAGTTCCAGCCGTCACCGCCCCATTCAACCAGCATATCGGTTGCCGCTTCGACGTCGTAGATCGCGCCGTAGTTACGGCCATAGTCGAATGAACCGTATTCGCCCGCTTTCAGGCCTGCGAACGCCAGACGGGTTTTTGTGGTCTGGGAACCTTCAACATTGGACGCGTCCATGTTGTATTCCCACTGGCCGTAGCCGATCAGCTGATCGTTGATCTGAGTTTCGCCTTTCAGGCCGATACGGGCATAGGTGGTATCGTCGCTGCTGGTGTCGCCATTGGTGGTCCAGACGTGCTCGCCGACCATTTTTCCATAGAAGTCCAGTTTGTTGCCGTTTTTGTTATAGATTTCTGCAGCGTTGGCTGCACCGGCTACCAGCAGGGCAGGGATCACCACTGCCAGAATATTGCGCTTCATCATTATTTATTACCCTCATTAATATTTTTTATATGAACACGTGCCACTGCCGTCAAAAGTTCTGTCAATAAAAACTTACAGAACCATTGATGAGAGTTTGGTGTCTGAAGGCATCTTTCCATCCGCGACAACGTTTCGCTAGCCGGAAAATGCTACGAATATCTCATATGAGTAACAAAACGAAAAATCATGTAACTAAATGTGTATTTAACGGAACTTTGTGAACTTAATCAAAATTCCGTTCCACCGGATAAGGGCAAACGCCATTACTTATCTATCTATATGAATTATTTATGATTAATTTGGCTAAGCGGCAATTCGTTCATTTTGTGTATTGAATTCGTATTCTTTTTATTCAGTCTCTGTCTTTGCAAGATGTGCGGGTAAAGGTCAAAAAATGAGCAAATTTATCAGCGGTTTTGCTCAGTTATGAACATAAAGTGCGATCTACATCACCAGGATGCACCGAAACAGTGCGTAACATAATTGTGATTTCCGGGTCTTGATGTTTAAGGTTGTTGAATTTTACTAACAGTAATTGACATAAAAAAAGGCCAGCTTGCGCTGGCCTTTCAGATTGATGTCAGAAAAATTTAGAATGTCGCGTTGCGCGGCGTCCGCGGGAACGGAATAACATCGCGGACGTTCTGCACGCCGGTGACGTAAGCGATGAGGCGTTCGAAGCCCAGACCGAAGCCGGAATGCGGCACGGTGCCGTAGCGACGCAGGTCGCGATACCACCAGTAGTCTTCTTTGTTAAGCCCCATCTCTGCCATACGCGCGTCAAGCACGTCGAGACGCTCTTCACGCTGGGAACCGCCGATAATCTCGCCGATGCCCGGCGCCAGAACGTCCATTGCCGCGACGGTTTTACCGTCTTCGTTAAGGCGCATATAGAACGCTTTAATGTCTTTCGGGTAGTTTTTCACCACCACCGGCGCTTTGAAGTGCTCTTCGGCCAGGTAACGTTCGTGCTCAGAGGAGAGATCCACGCCCCAGTACACCGGGTTCTCGAACTGTTTGCCGCAGTTTTCCAGAATGGTGACGGCGTCGGTGTAATCCACCTGGGCAAAATCAGCGGTGATAAAGCGCTGCAGACGGTCGATAGCGTCTTTATCCACGCGCTCGGCGAAGAACTGCATGTCGTCCGCACGCTCTTCCAGTACCGCTTTGAAGACGTACTTGAGCATCGCTTCCGCCAGGCCGGCAACGTCGTTCAGGTTGGCGAAGGCCACTTCCGGCTCCAGCATCCAGAATTCCGCCAGGTGGCGGCTGGTGTTGGAGTTCTCAGCGCGGAAGGTCGGGCCGAAGGTATAAATCTTCGACAGCGCACAGGCGTAGGTTTCGCCGTTCAGCTGGCCGGAAACGGTCAGGAACGACTCTTTACCGAAGAAGTCTTTGTCGAAATCGACTTTGCCCTGATCGTTACGCGGCAGGTTTTCCAGATCCAGCGTTGACACGCGGAACATTTCGCCGGCGCCTTCGGTATCGGAGGCGGTGATCAGCGGAGTGGAAACCCAGAAGAAGCCCTGTTCGTTGAAGAAGCGGTGCAGCGCCTGCGCCAGGGTGTGACGCACGCGGGCTACCGCGCCAATCAGGTTGGTGCGCGGACGCAGGTGCGCTACTTCACGCAGATACTCGATGCTGTGGCGCTTGGCCGCCATCGGGTAGGTGTCCGGGTCTTCCACCCAGCCGGTCACTTCCACGCTGGTCGCCTGGATCTCAAAGCTTTGACCCTGACCCTGAGAAGCCACGACTTTACCGGTGACAATCACCGAGCAGCCGGTGGTCAGACGCAGCACTTCCTGATTGTAATTGGGCAGAGAATTATTAATAACGGCCTGTACAGGATCAAAGCAGGAACCGTCATAGACGGCGAGGAAAGAAAAGCCAGCTTTAGAATCTCGGCGGGTACGCACCCATCCGCGGACCGTGACTTCGCTGTCAACGGCAACGCGGCCCTGGAGTACGTCGGCTACAGGCACAACGCTCATAATAATCTCTCTATGTAGTCCAATAAAAAAGTCTCTTCCCCCAACAGCGGGGGGATATCTATGTTACCTGTCATCTTCCATCAGACAAGTAGATTTCGCACAGGGAAGGGTGGATTTCGGAAATAAATACACCTCCGGGGCGTTCTTTGGCTCCCCATTTCGACTTTTACACGACTTACTCGATAATGACCGTCATTTCCTGCTTCGCATTTTGCATCGACACGATGGTCCGGAAAGACTTGATATTTCCCGAGGCAAAAAAGAGTTCACGGGTTAGCGCTTCGTATTCCGCCATATCACGGACGTTGATCACGAGCAGGAAATCGAAGTCGCCAGTGACATAGTAGACCTGCTGCACTTGCGGGCAGGTTACGAAACGCTGTTTATCCTCCTCAAGCAGATCGAGACGTTCATTCTCAATGGTCACCTGCACCATAATGGTGATTGGTCTTCCCACTTTACTGGCGTCCACTAAGCTAACACTGCCTTTAATCACTCCTGCATCCTCCAGTGCAGCGATACGCCGATTGACTGCCGAAGGAGACAGGCTGATCCGATCGGCGATCTCCCGTTGCGACAAGCGATTATTACGCTGCAAGAGCGTAAGAATTTTTTTATCCCATGCGTCAAGTTTCATCATATATCTCGTCCTGCAAGCCTGTGATCAACCTCACTAATGCAACGTTGTTGCGTGAGAATGATAAAACAGAGTGAAAATTGCGGCGCGATGGGCAACTTTGCGCCAATTAACCGCCGGGCGCAGTGTACCATCACAGGCAGTGGGAAAGCGGTATATCGCGACAAAAAGCCTCTCACATTCTGACTTAACCAATTTAAAGCGACCGTCCTGTCTCAGGCCGCACGGATCCGTGCACCCGTTGTTTAGGCGGAATGGTCGCAAATAACGTTATCGTCGCAGGACGATATGAAAATAGAGGTGCCTGAATAGTGGACACAATTAAATATCAACTTAACGCCCGGCGGCAGCCCTATGGCCAGGGAGTAGACTTGAGTCTGCTGAATGAAAGCGTGGGGAACGAAGTGCTGGCATTCCATCAAAAATTTCCTGATTACCGGGTCACGCCGCTGCGTAAGCTGGAATTTTTAAGCCAGCGGCTGGGGCTGGGATCGATCCATATAAAAGATGAAGCGCAGCGATTCGGTTTGAATGCGTTTAAAGGATTAGGCGGATCTTATGCGATGGGGAAATATCTCGCCGCTCTGCTTGAGCGAGATATTAATACGTTGAGCTTTACCGAGCTTAATTCACCAGTGATTAAGGCGTGTATCAAGGACATCGTATTTGTGACTGCTACCGACGGTAACCACGGACGTGGCGTGGCGTGGGCGGCTGAGCAGCTTGGGCTGCGTGCGGTGGTGTATATGCCAAAGGGCTCGTCACCGGTACGCGCGCAGAATATTCGCCGGCATGGCGCCGAATGCACGATTACTGAACTGAACTACGACGACACAGTTCGGCTGGCGGCCAAAACCGCGCGCGAGCAGGGATGGGTTCTACTCCAGGATACCGCCTGGCAGGGTTACGAGCAGATCCCCACATGGATCATGCAAGGCTATATGACCCTCGCTGTTGAAATCTGGCAGCAGCTGGCAGAAAGCGGAGCGTCGATGCCGACGCATCTGTTTTTACAAGCCGGGGTCGGGTCGTTTGCCGGTAGCATCATGGGATATTTCATCGAAAAGATGCAGCAGCAGGCTCCCACCATCATCATCGTTGAGCCGCACAAGGCGAACTGCCTGTTTCGCTCGGCAACCATTAATGACGGACTGCCGCACAGCGTCGGCGGGGATATGTCAACCCTGATGGCCGGGCTTGCCTGTGGTGAACCTAACATCACCAGCTGGCCAATGCTCCGCGACCATGCCACCTGTTTTATTTCCGCCGACGATTGTCTGGCGGCCAACGGCATGCGCCTGTTGGCCGCGCCGCGACCAGGTACTGACGAACCTTTTGTCTCCGGGGAATCCGGCGCTATTGGCACAGGAGTGCTTTATGCGCTGATGACTCAACCGGCGTATCGCGAGCTTGCCGAATCGCTGCGCCTGAATGCCGATGCACAGGTTCTGTTAATCAGCACGGAAGGAGATACATCACCCGATGTCTTTGAAGACATCGTCTGGTTTGGCCGTAATGGTTGAGCGCTATCGACAATAACAAGGGGGCCATCTTACCTACCCTACAAGCCCTCGGTATGACAAGCGTTCTGACTCATAACGAAAACATACGCGCTTTCGCGTCATGCATAGAGAGAACCTGACCGATGAATACTGAAAATATAATTATCAATAAAGGATATTCCGATCCCGCAAAGTGGCATAGCGAAGATACCGTTTGGGTCCTTGGCCTGTTCGGTACCGCCATTGGCGCCGGGGTGCTGTTTCTGCCGATTAATGCCGGAATTGGCGGCTTCTGGCCGCTGCTGATTGTTTTTGTCCTCGCTTTTCCTATTACTTATCTGGCTCACCGCGGTCTGGCGAGATTCATTTACTCTTCCAATACGCCGGAAAGCAGTATTACCGATGTTATTGGCGAGCATTTTGGCGCGCTGGCGGGAAAAGTATTTACCGTCATCTATTTCTTCGCCGTCTATACCATTCTGATTATGTATGCGGTGGCTATCACCAACACCGCGCAGAGCTTTATCACCCACCAGTTGGCGATGGCCGAGCCTCCCCGGTCGCTGGTGGCCATCGTTCTGATCCTCGGGCTGATGTTTATCGTCCGTTTCGGACAGCGTTTGATAATGCGGGTGATGAGCACCCTGGTTTATCCCTTCATCATCTCGCTTATTTTTATGGCACTTTTTCTGATTCCGCACTGGAACGGCGCAATTTTGCAAACCGTAAGCTTCAGCGCCACGGGCGATGGGCAGGGGATCATGTTATCCCTGTGGATGACCTTCCCGGTACTGGTGATGTCGTTTAACCACTATCCCATCATTTCGCCGATGGTGGTGCGCCAGAAGCAGCGTTACGGTCTGGCGCTCGCTGAGGGTAAATGTGCGCAGATCCAGCGCTACGGTATCCTGCTCATGACGGTGGTGGTGCTGTTTTTTGTTCTCAGCTGCGTGTTAAGCCTGTCGCCGCAGCAACTGGCGGAAGCCAAAGCCCAGAATCTGTCGATTTTGTCCTATCTGGCCAATCAGTACGATACACCGATTATTGCCTGGCTATCGCCGATTATCGCCTTTGTCGCTATTACTAAATCATTTCTTGGCCACTACATCGGCGCCTATGAATCGCTGCGCGACCTGATTCTGGAGGCCGCCGCCGCACGCGGGAAAAAACCTGGTATTCGCCTCGTCGACGCGGTCATCCTGGTGTTTATGGTGCTTACCTGCTGGTTCGCCGCGTACAAGAACCCCAGTATCCTCGGTATTATCGAATGCATCAGCGGTCCCACCGGGGCGGCAATTCTGCTGCTGTTGCCTATGTACGCCATTCATAAATTACCGGTGCTTGCCCCCTGGCGCGGTAAAGCGAGCAACGTATTCGTCACCCTGATCGGTCTTATCACCGTATCTGCCATTTTTTACGGCATGTTCCAATAACCACCATTATTAGCGAGATGTTATATGAGTCATTATCTGCAGATTAACGGCCAACGGCTTATCGATTCCCTGTATGCACTTGGCGAACATGGTGCGCTGCCAGGCGGCGGTGTATGCCGCCTGGCAGCGACTGCCGAAGATAAAGCCGGCAGGGACTTTGTTGTAGCCCGCATGAAGGCGCTGGGCCTGAGCGTGTCAATTGATGCTATCGGCAATGTCACCGGCGTTTATCACGGCGAGGAGACGTTGCCGATGGTGATGATGGGGTCACATATCGATACCGTCGCCACCGGTGGGTTATACGATGGCAACTACGGCGTTATGGCCGGCCTTGAGGTGATTGCCACCCTCCAGGATGCCGGGATCCGCACCCGACGACCGTTGGCGGTAACCTTCTTTACTAACGAGGAGGGGGTGCGATTTCAGCCCGATATGATGGGCAGCGTGGTGTTTGCCGGCGAGTATCCGTTGGCGCAGGCGCTCGCGGCAAAAGATCTCGACGGTATCACGCTCGATGAAGCGCTGCGTAACATTGGTTATAAAGGCGAACGTCAGCCGGGAGATATGGCGGTAGATAGCTACGTTGAGCTGCATATCGAACAGGGACCAATTCTTGATAAAGAGCAGATTGATATTGGCGTGGTTACCGGCGTACAGGGTATTTCGTGGCAGGAATTTACCCTGAGAGGCGTATCGAATCATGCGGGTACTACCCCAATGTCCATGAGACGTGATGCCGGGCTGGCGGCTGCGAAAATCGCTGTTTTTGCCCGTGAGCTGGCGCTAAGCCTTGGTGGTAATCAGGTAGCTACCGTTGGACATTTCAGCGTGAAGCCTAATCTGATCAACGTCATTCCCAACCATGTCGTCATGTCAGTGGATCTCCGCAATACCGATAATGCGATCTTATGTCTGGCGGAGCAGCAATTGGCCGAATTTGTCGCGAAAACGTCGCAGGAAGAGGGCGTGGAGATAACCAGCCGCTCACTGGTGCGCTTTAATCCGGTCATTTTTGCCGATGAGATCGTCAATGCGGTGGAAGCCGAGGCGGAGCGTCAGGCGCTCAGTTACCGACGTTTGCCAAGCGGCGCCGGACACGATGCACAATTTATGGCGTCGGTATGTCCCGCCGGGATGATTTTTGTCCCCTGCGTCGATGGCATTAGCCATAACGTCAAAGAACATAGCGCAGCCAAAGATCTGATTGCTGGCGCCAATGTGCTGCTGCAGGTGGTTTTACAGCGCGCCCAGCGTATGGACTAATGTTTACAGGAGCAGAGAATGAATCAGCAACAGCTAAAGCAGCAGCTTATCGCCTGGCGTCACTATTTGCATGCCCATCCGGAAAGCGCCTTCGAGGAGCAGAATACTTCACGGTTTATTGCCGAAAAGCTCGAAGCTATGGGCATTGAGGTGCACCGCGATATTGGCAAAACCGGGGTGGTGGGGAGATTGAAATGCGGCGACGGGAAGGGCGTTATCGCTATTCGTGCCGATATCGATGCCATTCAATTGACCGAACAGGGAGACTGGTCTTACCGCTCCATGACCGCCGAGCGGATGCACGGCTGCGGACATGATGGTCATACCTGCATTGCGCTGGGCGCGGCGCAGTTGCTATTGCAGCGGCAGAATTTTAACGGCACGGTCTGCTTTGTTTTTCAGCCTGCTGAGGAACCTGGCTATGGCGCCAGAGCGATGATGGACGATGGCGTTATTGAACGCTTTGGCATAGAGGAAATCTACGGTCTGCATAATATGCCGGGTATGAAAGCCGGGACTATCGCCACGCGAGTCGGTGGCATTATGGCCAGTGAAGATAACTTTATTATTCGTATTAAAGGGCAGGGAGCGCATGCGGCGCGGCCGCATATGGCGAAAGATCCGCTGGTCATTGCGGCGGAAATCATCCTGGCTTTGCAGACAATTGTTTCGCGAAATGTTGATCCGAACGTGCCAGCGGTCATTTCCTGTACTGAACTGCACACCGATGGCATCCGCAATGCGATTCCGACGCACGTCGAAATCAAAGGGGATACGCGCAGCTTTGCACCGGAGGTGCAGATGCTGCTCGAAGAACGAATGCGTACCATTAGCGAAGCGATTTGCGCGATGCACGGTGCGACGTGCCAGTTCAGCTATACCCATGAATTTGCGCCAACGGTGAACTGGCAGCAATGCGTTGATGTGGCGGTCACCGCTGCGATTAACGTGGTAGGGGCTGAGAAGGTGGACGGCAACGTCGCACAGATGATGATTTCGGAGGATTTTGGCGCTTTTCTGCAAAAAATCCCCGGCTGTTTCATCTTTTTAGGCAACGGCGATAGTTCAGATGCTCAGGGCAATACACCGTTGCATAATGCCTGCTACGACTTTAATGATGAGATATTGCTAACTGGCGCGGAGTATTTTGCCGAGGTCGTCAGAGCCCGTTTGCCGCAGGAGTGATATTGATTGGCCCGATAGCAGAATGCCGTCGGGCCATGTTTTTTAGCTTGCCTTTTTAATCGGCGGCAGGTCGAACGCTTCGCGCAGGGCGCGGACGAAGGCCTTATCGTGGCAGATGGTTTTCCCCGGGCTGTCGGAGAGTTTCGCCACCGGCTTGCCGTTACATTCCACCAGCTTAATCACGATATTGAGCGGTTTAACCTGCGGCAGATCGCAGGTTAAACGGGTGCCGATCCCAAAGCTGAGCTTCACCCGCGAGGCGAAGTGGCGATACAGATCGACGGCTTTGGCCAGGTCGAGATTATCGGAGAAGACCAGCACTTTGCTCAGCGGATCGATACCCAGCTTCTGATAATGGGCGATAGCTTTTTCTCCCCATTCCACCGGGTCGCCGGAATCGTGGCGCAACCCCTGATAGCGGGTGGCGAATTCCGGACCGAAATCGCGCAGGAACGCATCCATAGTGATGCAGTCGGTCAGCGCGATACCCAGCTGGTCGGGATACTCTTCCAGCCAGGCGGCAAGGGCCGCCCGCTGGCTGCTGGCAAGGCTGGGGCTGATCTGCTGGTGGGCCTGGAACCACTCATGGGCCTGGGTACCCATCGGGGTTAAATTGAGACGGCGCGCCAGATCGTAATTGCTGGTGCCGACAAACCATGGTTCCTGCTGCAGACGCCGCACAATACCTTCCTGCACCTCGCGTGAGAAACGACGGCGGGTGCCGAAGTCCATCAGACGGAAGGCGCTCATATCGAGGTCAGCGGTCATGGTGGCGAAGTCGCCTAGCTTATGTTCCAGCGTGTTGAGCGCCTGATCGACGCCCATCTCTGGTGAACGATAGCGATGGACCAACTCGCTTATCACCGCCAGCAGCGGGACTTCCCACATGATGGCTTCCCGCCATGGGCCGGTAAGGCGAATGTTCAGCTTACCATTGTCATTGCTGACCGTGACCTGGCTCGGGTCATAGCGAAAATCGCGCAGCCAGTTGAGGTAATCCTGGCGAAAAAAGGGAAGGGTGGACAGCCAGCGATATTCATCATCCCGCAGCCTCAGGTCGCGCATGGACTCCACCTGCTCGCGGATCGCGTCGGCATAGATGCCGAGCAGGTCGTCTCCGCGGCAGCGAAACTCCGCCGCCACATGCACATCGCCGTAGCGGTGGAAGACAGCCTGCTGCATGTGCAGCTTATAGGCATCCGTATCAAGCAGCGAGTGCAGTACAGGAGAAGTGAATTGTGTCATGGTGCGCAGTAGCATCCTCTCACTGGAGCGTTCCATCGAAACCAACGCGGAAAATGGAGGCGGAGTATACCTTTATTACCCGACTCTGTCCCGCGATGGCGAGCAATGGTGACGCTGACGGTCATTTGCGAGGCCTAGTTTAATATATTGAACATGGATCACACCACAAGCTTTGCGTCGGGTCGAGGGCATTTCGTGCCGCGAGTGTTAACAAAATGTAGCGATTTCCGTGTTTCACGTTGAAAAGATGAAGATTCTGCATAGCGCGATTGACACAACAGGAATAGACTGGGACGACACTTTACCGAAGATGCTAAAGGTTTTTTATGACACAACAGCCCCAAGCCAAATACCGCCACGACTATCGTGCGCCGGAGTATCTGATTAGCGATATCGATTTGACCTTTGACCTGGATGCCGCAAAAACCGTTGTAACGGCCGAGAGCAAGGTCTCCCGCCACGCGGCTGCGTCTGATGTGCCATTGCGCCTGGACGGCGAAGATCTGACCCTGATCGCTCTGCAGGTGAACGGCCAGCCGTGGAGTGACTATAAAGAAGAAAACAATCAGCTGGTGATCGGCGGCCTGCCGGAGCATTTCACCCTGACCATCGTCAATGAGATCAGCCCGGCGGCGAACACCGCGCTGGAAGGCCTGTATCAGTCAGGCGAAGCGCTGTGCACCCAGTGCGAAGCGGAAGGTTTCCGCCATATCACCTGGTATCTGGACCGTCCGGATGTGCTGGCGCGCTTTACCACCAAAATTATCGCCGATAAAGCGAAATACCCGTTCCTGCTTTCCAACGGCAACCGTATGGCGGAAGGGGAGCTGGAGAACGGTCGTCACTGGGTACAGTGGCAGGATCCGTTCCCGAAGCCGTGCTATCTGTTTGCGCTGGTGGCCGGTGATTTTGACGTCCTGCGCGATTCATTCCGCACCCGCTCTGGCCGCGAAGTGGCGCTGGAGCTGTACGTCGATCGCGGCAACCTCGATCGCGCGCCCTGGGCGATGACCTCGCTGAAAAACTCTATGAAGTGGGATGAGGAGCGCTTTGGCCTCGAGTACGACCTCGATATCTATATGATTGTCGCCGTCGACTTCTTTAATATGGGTGCCATGGAGAACAAAGGACTCAACGTCTTTAACTCCAAATATGTTCTGGCTCGTACCGATACCGCCACCGATAAAGACTACCTCGATATTGAGCGCGTGATTGGTCATGAATATTTCCATAACTGGACCGGCAACCGCGTCACCTGTCGTGACTGGTTCCAGCTCAGCCTGAAAGAGGGGCTGACCGTGTTCCGCGATCAGGAGTTCAGTTCCGACCTCGGCTCACGGGCGGTGAACCGCATCAACAACGTGCGCACCATGCGCGGGCTGCAGTTTGCCGAAGACGCCAGCCCGATGGCGCACCCGATCCGTCCGGATATGGTTATCGAGATGAACAACTTCTACACCCTGACGGTCTATGAAAAGGGTGCCGAAGTGATCCGCATGTTGCACACCCTGCTGGGTGAAGAAAACTTCCAGAAAGGGATGCAGCTGTACTTTGAACGCCATGACGGCAGCGCCGCCACCTGCGACGATTTCGTGCAGGCGATGGAAGATGCCTCTAACGTCGACCTGTCGCACTTCCGCCTCTGGTACAGCCAGTCCGGTACGCCAATCGTCACCGTGCATGACGACTATAATCCGGAGACCGAGCAGTATACCTTGACCATCAGCCAGCGTACGCCGCCGACCGCCGAGCAGGCCGAGAAGCAGCCGCTGCATATCCCGTTTGCCATTGAGCTGTACGATAACGAGGGCAAGGTGATCCCCCTGCAGAAGGGCGGTCACCCGGTACACCCGGTGCTTAATGTGACCCAGGCCGAGCAGACGTTTGTCTTCGATAACGTTTATTTCCAGCCGGTGCCGGCGCTGCTGTGCGAATTTTCAGCGCCTGTGAAACTGGAATACAAGTGGAGCGATCAGCAGCTGACCTTCCTGATGCGTCACGCGCGGAATGATTTCTCGCGCTGGGATGCGGCGCAGAGCCTGCTGGCGACTTACATCAAGCTGAACGTCAACCGCCATCAGCAGGGGCAGCCGCTGTCGCTGCCGGTGCACGTAGCGGATGCCTTCCGCGCCATCCTGCTGGATGAGAAGATTGATCCGGCGCTGGCCGCTGAGATCTTAACCCTGCCGTCAGCCAACGAAATCGCCGAGATGTTCGCGATTATCGATCCGATCGCCATCGCCGCCGTGCGCGAAGCGCTCACCCGCACCCTGGCGAACGAACTGGCGGACGAATTCCTCGCGGTTTATAACGCCAATAAGCTCGACAGCTATCGGGTGGAGCACGCCGATATTGGTAAACGTGCTCTGCGCAATACCTGCCTGCGCTATCTGGCGTTTGCGGAACCGACGCTGGGCGATAAGCTGGTGGCGACGCAGTATCACCAGGCAGATAACATGACCGACGCGCTGGCCGCCCTGTCGGCGGCGGTTGCCGCTGAGTTGCCGTGCCGCGATGCGCTGATGCAGGAGTACGATGACAAATGGCATCAGGACGGTCTGGTGATGGATAAGTGGTTTATCCTGCAGTCCACCAGCCCGGCAGCCAACGTGGTGGAAACCGTGCGCGGTCTGCTGAACCACCGTTCGTTCAGCATGAGCAACCCGAACCGTGTGCGCTCGTTAATCGGCGCTTTCGCCAGCAGCAACCCGGCGGCGTTCCATGCTGAAGATGGCAGCGGCTATCAGTTCCTGGTGGAGATGCTGACCGAGCTTAACCAGCGTAACCCGCAGGTGGCGTCGCGCCTGATTGAGCCGTTGATTCGTCTGAAGCGTTATGATGAGAAGCGACAGGCGCTGATGCGCGCCGCGCTGGAGCAGCTGAAGGGGCTGGAGAATCTCTCTGGCGACCTGTTCGAGAAAATCAGTAAGGCGCTGGCGTAACGGTGCCATAACCCCGGATTGCGGCGCGCCTTGCGCCCTGTCCGGGTTACCCGTTAGCGCGGTGATGTTGTCGGGCGGCGCGATGCTTACCCGACCTGGAATACACGGCTGATTTGGCGTTGGTAGCCCGGCTGTGCAACGCGCGAGCCGGGGACATGTCGGATGACGATATGCCCCCGTTCAGACAGCGGACAGTTACTCCGGTCAGCCATGACTAAACAAACGCGGCGCACGCTCGCTGTCGCCGCGTTTCATCACCCGATCCAGTACTTCAGCCTCCAGCTCGGCCAGCTTCGCCGAACCGGTGCGCCGCGGTCGCGGGATATCCACGCTTAAATCGAGGCCAATCTTCTTCTCTTCAATTAACAGCACCCGATCGGCCATGGCCACCGCTTCACTGACGTCGTGCGTGACCAGCAGGACCGTAAAGCCATGCTCCTGCCACAGGGAGACGATCAGCTCCTGCATCTCCAGACGGGTGAGGGCATCCAGCGCCCCCAGCGGTTCGTCCAGCAGCAGCAGGCGCGGGCGATGGATCAGCGCGCGGGCCAGCGCAACGCGCTGCTTCTGCCCACCCGACAGCGCGGCCGGCCACTCCTGTGCGCGGCTTTCAAGTCCGACGCTGGCCAACGCCTGCAGGGCGGCGTCGCGCCAGGCGCCTTTTAGCCCCAGCCCCACGTTATCAATCACTGTTTTCCACGGCAGCAGGCGCGCATCCTGAAACATCATCCGGGTGTCGTCCTGGATCGCCGCCAGGGGCGTCGCGCCAGCCAGCAGTTCGCCGGCGTTTGGTTTTTCCAGACCTGCCAGCAGGCGCAGCAGGGTACTTTTGCCGCCGCCGCTGCGGCCCACCACCGCCACAAACTGGCCGCTGGGAATATGCAGATCCAGCTCGTTAAGAATGGTGTTGTCGCCATAGCGTTTCGTCACCCCGTTCAGCAGCAGCGGGATACCTGGGTTGAGACGGGCAGTGTTCATGCGTTAGCCTCCTGAAGATGATACGCCGGATTCCAGCGCAGCCAGAGCCGTTCCAGCAGCTGGGCGCAGACGTCGGCCAGTTTGCCAAGGATGGCGTAAAGAATGATCGCCACTACCACCACGTCGGTTTGCAGAAATTCACGCGCGTTCATCGCCAGATAACCGATGCCGGCATTCGCCGAGATAGTTTCGGCGACAATAAGCGTCAGCCACATCAGACCAAGGGCAAAACGCACGCCGACCATAACTGAGGGCAGGGCGCCGGGTAATATCACGTGACGGAACAGGGCGAAGCCGGATAAGCCATAGCTGCGCGCCATCTCAACCAGCCCACGGTCAATATTGCGTATCCCGTGCCAGGTGTTGATATAGATCGGGAACAGGGTGCCCAGCGAGACAAGGAAGATCTTGGCGGTCTCATCGATGCCGAACCACAAGATCACCAGCGGGATCAGCGCCAGATGCGGGACATTGCGCAGCATCTGGATCGAGGTATCCAGCAGACGCTCGCCCCAGCGAGACAGGCCGCTGATAAGGCCGAGTATTAGCCCGATCGAGCCGCCGATGGCGAAGCCGACCAGCGCCCGCCATGAGCTGATGGCCAGATGCTGCCACAGCTCACCGCTGGCCGAGAGGGTCCAGAACGCTTTCAATACCCCCTCCGGCGAGGGCAGCACCCGCGTCGACAGCCAGCCGACGGACGAGGCCAGCTGCCAGACAATGACCGTCCCTACCGGCAGCAGCCAGGGGGCGAGGCGTAACAACAGGGGATGGGTTGATTTTGCCATCACGGTCTCCTCAGCTTTGCGCTACTTTACGCGGAATAAACTCGTTGGCGACCGCTTCCCCCTGCAGGCGCAGGCTTTGCGGCTGCGGGATGGACGGCACCGCGACGTCAAGCAGGGGGAACAGCAGCTCTCCGACCCGGTACGCCTCTTCCAGATGCGGATAGCCGGAAAAGATAAAGCTATCGATACCCAGCGCGGCGTATTCATTGATCCGTTCGGCAACGGTGGCGGCATCGCCCACCAGCGCGGTCCCGGCGCCGCCGCGCGCTAAACCCACGCCAGCCCACAGGTTGGGGCTGATTTCCAGCTTATCGCGTCGCCCGTTGTGCAGGGCCGCCATCCTTTGCTGGCCAACGGAGTCGGTTCTGGCGAAAGCCGCCTGGGCGCGGGCGATCGTCTCGTCGTCAAGATGGGAGATAAGGCTGTCCGCCGCCTGCCACGCTTCCTCGTTGGTTTCCCTGACGATCACGTGCAGACGGATGCCAAAACGCACCTGGCGACCATGCCGGGCGGCTTTCTCTCGCACCTGAGCTATTTTCTCTGCCACCTGGGCCGGCGGTTCTCCCCAGGTAAGATAAAGATCGACCTGCTCAGCGGCCAGCTCCTGCGCCACCTCAGACGAGCCGCCGAAATAGAGGGGTGGACGCGGCTGCTGCAGTGGCGGAAACAGCAGTTTGGCGTCGCGAACGCGCTGATGCTTGCCGTTAAAGGTGACGTTTTCTCCCTCCATCAGCTTGCGCCAGATGTGGGTAAATTCAGCCGAGGCCTCATAGCGCTCGGTGTGGTCGAGGAAGACGCCGTCGCCTGCCAGTTCGGCAGGATCGCTGCCGGTGACCAGATTGAACAGCGCCCGGCCGTTTGACAGCCGGTCCAGGGTCGCCGCCTGACGCGCGGCAACCGTCGGCGATACCACGCTTGGCCTGAGGGCGACAAGGAACTTCAGCCGCTGCGTCACCGGGATCATTGAGGCCGCGACCAGCCACGCATCCTCACAAGAGCGTCCGGTCGGGATCAGCACGCCGGTGAAGCCCAGCCGATCCGCCGTCTGCGCGATTTGCTGCAGATAGCCATAATCGACCGGACGGGCACCCTCTTCGGTACCCAGATAACGACCATCACCATGGGTCGGTAAAAACCAGAACATATTCAGACTCATGATTTCGCTCCTTGTGTGGCGGTGGGCTGCCAGATGCGGGCCCGGATATCAACTTTTTTTGGCACCAGCTTGTTCTCGTAGAACAGGTCTGCCGTCTGCTGCTGGCGAGCGGCGGTTTCGGCGCTCACCGGGGTAACCGCGGTGGGGGGACGATGGTCCAGATAGCTGGCGATCACCGCCTCCGGTAAGCCCATCGTTTTCGCCAGCAGCGTAATGCTTTGCGCGCGTTGGCTGTGGGTCAGGGCATCGGCCTGAGTAAAGGTGTCGAGTACGCCTTCAATGAAAGCGCCATTGCGTTCAGCGTAGGGCCGGGAAGCAAGATAGAAGGATCCCGTCTGTTTCAGATCGGTTCCGTCAGTGAGTACCCGGGCGCCGCCCTGCAGCAGCGCGGCGGAGTAGTACGGATCCCAGATGGCCCATGCGTCGACATTGCCCTGCTGAAAGGCGGCGCGCGCATCGGCGGGGGCAAGGTAAACCGGCTGAATATCGCTAAATTTCAGACCTGCGAGCTGTAGGGCGCGCAGCAGCAGATTGTGGGAGCTGGAGCCTTTCTGGAAAGCGACCTTTTTCCCTTTTAACTCAGCAACGTTATGAATCGGGCTGCCCTGCGCCACCAGGATCACCTCTGCCTTGGGCTTGGGCGGCTCCGCGCCGATATAGACCAAATCGGCGCCTGCCGCCTGGGCAAAGATAGGCGGAATATCGCCGGTACTGCCGATATCAATGCTGCCGACGTTCAGCGCCTCCAGCATCTGCGGACCGGCCGGGAACTCAATCCACGAGATATGGGTTTGCGGATAGCGCTGCTCCAGCAGCTGATGGCTCTTCGCCAGCACCATGCTGACGCTGCCTTTTTGGTAGCCGATGCGCAGAGCGTCAGGCGCCGCCGGGGCGGCGTGACCCAGCGAAGAGAATAGCAGCAGTCCGCCCAGAGTCAGGGCGCGGAGAGGATTAAGCATGCTCCACCCCACGCAGAGATGTTAACGACGGCGCACGGCTGCTGGGGCGATGCAGCGCCTGCCAGAAGGTCTCCAGGGCGTCATCAAGGCGCCGCTGCAGATTCGCGGTAAACTGCGGCTTATGCTGGTAATCGGTCACCTGGCTGTCATCAGCGAAGACGCCATGGAGGATCTCCTGGGCCTTGAGGGCATTCAGCACTGGCTTCAGCGCGTAGTCCACCGCCAGCATGTGAGCGATGGTGCCGCCGGTGGCCAGCGGCAGCACAATTTTGCCCTCCAGCGCTCGCTCAGGCAGCAGGTCGAGCAGCGTTTTCAGCGCGCCGGAGAACGAGGCTTTATACACCGGCGTGGCGATGATCAGGCCATCAGCCCCGGCCAGCTGTTCATTGAGCGTCTGCAGCGCCGGGTTGTCAAAACGAGCGTACAGGAGGTCTTCCGGGGCAAAGTTCTGCAGATGCCAGTGGCAGACTTCGATATCGGCGGCGGTGAGCGTCTCTCTGGCGTATTCCAGCAAGGCGCTGGAACGGGAAGGGTAACGCGGGCTGCCCGCAAGCGTAATGACGCGCATCTCTCTCTCCTTATAACTAAATGTTTGCATTTATCTATAATTGATAACATTTATAGTGAGTGTGACAGAGGGCCATTATTTCCCTAAATGATTTATCCGCGGTTAGATAGCCGAAAAGCGCATAATGGCGCGAGAGGTAGGTAATCGTTTGCGCTGATGGGGGATTTTTTGTCGCAGGTCAATTCCCTTTCCGCAACAGATCGCACATAATACGCCCCCGGTTTGCACACCGGGAATCCAGGAGAGTTCATGTACTACCCCTTCGTTCGTAAAGCCCTTTTTCAGCTCGATCCTGAGCGCGCTCATGAAGTTACCTTTCAACAATTACGCCGTGTCACCGGGACGCCGCTGGAAATGCTGGTTCGCCAGAAGGTACCGGCCAGGCCTGTCACCTGCATGGGGCTAATCTTTAAAAACCCGCTGGGTCTGGCGGCCGGGCTGGATAAAAATGGGGAATGCATTGACGCGCTGGGCGCGATGGGGTTTGGTTCGATTGAGATCGGCACCGTGACGCCGCGTCCGCAGCCGGGCAACGATAAGCCAAGGATCTTCCGTCTGGTTGATGCCGAGGGATTGATCAACCGCATGGGCTTTAATAACCATGGCGTCGATAACCTGGTTGAGAACGTGAAAAAGGCGCATTTTGACGGCGTGCTGGGTATCAATATCGGCAAAAATAAAGATACGCCGGTTGAGCACGGGAAAGATGATTACCTGATTTGTATGGAAAAAGTCTATCCGTACGCCGGGTATATCGCCATTAATATCTCCTCGCCGAATACCCCAGGGCTGCGCACGCTGCAATACGGCGAAGCGCTGGATGATTTACTCTCCGGTATTAAAAATAAGCAGCTCGAGCTGCAGCAGAAGCATCAAAAATATGTCCCGGTCGCCGTAAAGATCGCGCCGGATCTTTTACCTGAGGAATTGATCCAGGTTGCCGATAGCCTCGTGCGTCATAATATTGATGGCGTGATTGCAACCAATACCACCCTCGATCGTTCCCTGGTTCAGGGAATGAAACATTGCGATGAGACAGGCGGGCTTAGCGGTCGTCCATTACAATTAAAAAGCACTGAAATTATCCGTATGCTCTCCGCTGAGCTGAATGGCCGTTTGCCTATCATCGGCGTGGGCGGCATTGATTCGGTGATTGCCGCGCGGGAAAAGATTGCCGCCGGGGCATCGCTGGTGCAGATCTATTCTGGATTTATTTTTAAAGGCCCGCCGCTGATTAAAGAAATTGTTACCCACATCTAATCTTTTCCTCCTCTGAATCCCACCCAGGGCTTTATTTCCGGCCCTGGTTGTTTTATATTCCCTCACTGTTGCTTATTTAAACATTTTAGACTTTTCTTAATTTTAGGAAATATTCTGCGGTAAGTCGCAACAACTTTGCAGAGGCGTATGAAAGGGGACAGGGGGAAAAATGCGGATTAAACCTGACGATAACTGGCGTTGGTATTACGATGAAGAGCACGACCGCATGATGCTCGATCTGGCCAATGGCATGTTATTTCGCTCGCGCTTCGCCCGGCGCATGCTGACTCCGGATGCCTTTGCCCCTTCGGGATTTTGCGTTGATGACGCCGCGCTCTATTTCTCTTTTGAAGAAAAATGTCGCGATCTCGAGCTATCGAAAGAGCAGCGGGCGGAATTAGTCCTTAACGCGCTCACCGCCATCCGTTTTCTCAAACCGCAGATGCCGAAAAGCTGGCACTTTATCGCCCATACCCATCACTGGCAGCCGAGCGGCGGCGACGCCGCCTGCGTTTGGCTGAGCGATACCGGCGAGCAGGTGAATTTACTGGTGGTGGAGCCGGGCGATAACGCCGCGCTCTGTCTGTTGGCTCAGCCGGGTCTCACCCTTGCCGGCCGCGTCATGCAGCTGGGCGATGTCATTAAAATCATGAATGACAGACTGCAGCCGGCGCAGAGCGCGGTCAGCTACAGTCTGGGGCAGGCGGTTTAAGGCGCCAGGCGTAGCGCTGTTTTCGGTACACAGCTGCAGGCGAGAATAGTGCCATCCCCGGCAACCGCGTTTTTCTTTAACGGACTCACTTCTCCCTCTTCCAGCCGGATGCGGCAGCTGCCGCAGATCCCCGCCCGACACGAATAGGGTACGCGAATGCCCTGTTGTTCCAGTTGCTCCAGCAGCACCTGCTGGTTATTGCCGGTAAACTGTTGACCCTGCCATTCGATGGCAACCGTAGCCTGCTGCTGCGCCTCGGGAGCCGGGGTATCGTCGCTTTCACCTGCCCCGTAGGCTTTCGCCGGGCCGCGGGTAAGGATTTCCACTTCATCTCCCACCCGGATCACCCCGCTGTTGCGGGCAATCAGGTTCTGGCCAAAATCGACATCGCCATTGTCCAGCGCGGTACGAAAACGCTTTAAGGTTTCCAGCGGCTCCCCGGCGGGATGCTTCTGACCGCGCTCCGGGCTGACGGTGGTAAAAATGCAGCGGCTGCACGGCTTAGCGACATCAAACACCACCTCGCCGATGCGGATCACTTTCCAGCTATCTTCATCCCAGGCCGCCGCGCCGGTGACCACAAGGTTAGGGCGAAACTGTTCTATGCTTACGCTGGCCGGGCAGCGCTGTTGCAGATCGCGCAGGGAGGCCTCGTTAGCCAGCAGGTAAGGGTAGCCGTCGGCGAAGGAGAGCGGCACCGCATCATGGCGCTTTACCCGGCGGGTTAGCTGCGGCCCCAGCCAGCGCAGCTGGACATCGCGCTTGAAAAAGCCGCTGAGCCACTGGTTAACGGCGGCGGGCGCGATGAGGGCGGTAAAATGGTTGCCCCAGACTTCGGTCGGCTCGGCCTGCGTGGCGAAATCGCTAAAACGCACCACGGCGCTGCTGCCGTCCGGTGCGGTCAGGTGAAGGCCATCATGCAGCGGCGCCGGAATAAATTTCACCATTTGCGGAAACTGGCGAGCGGTAATAAAGGTCCCGTCGGTTTCGGTGACCATAAACAGGCGATCGAAGGCCAGGCCGCTGATATCAGCAAAGGCGTGGGTCAGGCCTATGCCGCGCATGGATTTAACAGGATGAATAAAAAGTCGCGATAGCGTTACCATACGCTGCCTCCGGGTTCCAAAAATAAGCCTATAACTTTATGACATAGGGCACATATTGGCTATAATGCGCACCAATTTTCTTTAAGTAAAAGTGACGATATGAATTCTCTGTTTGCCAGTACGGCTCGTGGGCTGGAAGAGCTGTTAAAAACTGAACTGGAAGGGCTTGGCGCGACGGACTGCCAGGTAGTCCAGGGCGGGGTCCATTTTCAGGGGGATACGCGCCTGCTGTATCAAAGCCTGATGTGGAGCCGGCTGGCTTCGCGCATCATGCTGCCGCTGGGCGAATGTCGCGTATACAGCGATCTGGATCTGTACCTCGGCGTACAGGCCATTCCGTGGACGGAGATGTTCAACCCTGGCGCCACCTTCGCGGTGCATTTTAGCGGCCTCAATGACGAGATCCGTAACAGCCAGTACGGCGCGCTGAAGGTTAAAGACGCCATTGTCGACAGCTTCACCCGTAAGAATCTGCCGCGCCCGAACGTCGATCGTGAGTCGCCCGATCTGCGGATCAACGTCTGGCTGAACAAAGAGACGGCGCACATCTCGCTGGATCTGAGCGGCGAAGGCCTGCACCTGCGCGGCTATCGCGATGGTACCGGAATGGCGCCGATCAAAGAAAATCTCGCGGCGGCGATCGTCATGCGCTCTGGCTGGGTACCGGGTACGCCGCTGCTCGATCCGATGTGCGGCTCCGGTACCCTGCTGATTGAAGCGGCGATGCTGGCGACCGACCGCGCGCCGGGCCTGCACCGCGGCCACTGGGGCTTTGGCGGCTGGGCGCAGCACGATGACGCCATCTGGAAAGAGGTGAAGGCGGAAGCGCAAACCCGCGCTCGTCAGGGATTGGCAGCGTATGAGTCACGCTTCTACGGCTCAGACGTCGACGCGCGCGTAATCGAGCGCGCGCGCCGCAACGCCCGCCGCGCCGGCATTGGCGAGCTGATCGATTTTGACGTGAAAGACGTCGCCCAACTGAACAACCCGCTGCCGAAAGGCCCGTACGGGACGGTGATCAGTAACCCGCCGTACGGCGAACGTCTGGAAAGCGAGCCAGCGCTGATCGCTCTGCACAGCCTGCTTGGCCGGATAATGAAAAGTCAGTTCGGCGGCTGGAACCTGTCGGTATTCAGCGCTTCGCCGGAGCTGCTGAGTTGCCTGCAGCTGCGTGCCGACAAGCAGTTTAAAGCCAAGAACGGCCCGCTGGACTGCGTGCAGAAGAATTATCACCTGGCGGAGAGCGAAGGCGGCAAGCCGGCGATGCTGGCGGAGGATTTTGCTAACCGTCTGCGTAAGAACTTGAAGAAGTTTGAAAAATGGGCCCGCCAGGAAGGAATCGAATGCTATCGCCTGTACGATGCTGATCTACCGGAATACAACGTGGCCATTGACCGCTATGCCGACTGGGTGGTGGTCCAGGAGTATGCCCCGCCGAAAACCGTCGACGCGCATAAGGCGCGCCAGCGTCTGTTCGACATCATCGCTGCGACTATCGCCGTACTGGACATGGCGCCTAACAAGCTGGTGCTGAAAACCCGTGAACGGCAGAAGGGGAAAAACCAGTATCAGAAGATGGCGGAGAAGGGCGACTTTATTGAGGTACAGGAGTATAACGCGCGCCTGTGGGTCAACCTCACCGACTACCTGGATACCGGTCTGTTCCTCGACCACCGTATCGCCCGTCGCATGCTCGGCCAGATGAGTAAAGGTAAGGACTTCCTGAACCTGTTCTCCTATACCGGCAGCGCCAGCGTCCACGCAGGCCTCGGCGGTGCGCGATCCACCACCACGGTGGATATGTCACGCACCTACCTGGAGTGGGCGGAACGCAACCTGCGTCTCAATGGCCTGACCGGCCGCGCGCATCGCCTGATGCAGGCGGACGTGCTGGGTTGGCTGCGGGAGAGCACCGAGCAGTTCGATCTGATCTTTATCGATCCGCCGACCTTTTCCAACTCCAAACGAATGGAAGATGCGTTTGACGTCCAGCGCGATCACATTCGCCTGATGACCGATCTAAAACGTCTGCTGCGTAAAGGCGGCACCATTATGTTCTCGAATAACAAACGCGGTTTCCGTATGGATCATGACGGGCTGGCGGCGCTTGGCCTGAAGGCGCAAGAGATTTCGCAAAAAACGCTGTCGCAGGATTTTGCCCGCAACCGTCAGATCCACAACTGCTGGCTGATTACCGCAGCCTGAAAGGAATAAATAATGTCACTGATTAGTATGCACGGCGCCTGGCTTTCCTTCAGCGATGCGCCGCTGCTGGATAATGCCGAGCTGCATATTGAAGATAACGAACGCGTCTGCCTCGTCGGACGCAACGGCGCCGGTAAATCTACCCTGATGAAGATCCTCAACCGCGAACAGGGGCTGGATGACGGACGCATCATTTATGAACAGGACCTGATCGTGGCGCGTCTGCAGCAGGATCCGCCGCGGAACGTTGCTGGTACGGTGTACGATTTTGTCGCCGAAGGGATCGCCGAGCAGGCGGCTTATCTGAAAGCCTACCATGACGTGTCGCATCAGGTGATGACCGATCCGAGCGACAAAAATTTAAATGAACTGGCGCGCCTGCAGGAGCAGCTCGATAACCTGGGACTATGGCAGCTGGACAGCCGCATTAACGAAGTGATTGAGCAGCTGGGCCTTGACGCCAATGTGCAGCTGGCGTCGCTGTCCGGTGGCTGGCTACGTAAAGCGGCGCTGGGCCGCGCCCTGGTCAGTGGGCCGCGCGTGCTGCTGCTGGATGAGCCCACTAACCACCTCGATATCGAAACCATCGACTGGCTGGAAGGTTTCCTGAAAACCTTTAAAGGCACGATTATCTTTATTTCGCATGACCGTTCCTTTATCCGCAATATGGCGACGCGCATTGTCGACCTCGATCGTGGCAAGCTGGTGACCTATCCGGGAAATTACGATCAGTATCTCCTCGATAAAGAAGAAGCCCTGCGGGTCGAAGAACTGCAGAATGCGGAATTTGACCGCAAGCTGGCCCAGGAAGAGGTGTGGATCCGTCAGGGTATCAAAGCGCGCCGGACCCGTAACGAAGGCCGAGTCCGCGCGCTGAAGGCGATGCGCCGCGAGCGCGGTGAGCGCCGGGAAGTGATGGGCAGCGCGAAGATGCAGGTTGAGGAGGCTTCCCGTTCCGGCAAAATCGTCTTTGAGATGGAAAACGTCAACTATCAGGTTGACGGCAAAGTGCTGGTGAAGGATTTCTCCGCACAGATCCAGCGCGGCGACAAGATCGCCCTGATCGGCCCCAACGGCTGCGGGAAAACCACGTTGCTGAAGCTGATGCTCGGCCAGCTGCAGGCCGACAGCGGGCGGATCCATGTTGGCACCAAGCTGGAGGTCGCCTACTTCGACCAGCACCGCGCGGAGTTGGATCCGGATAAAACGGTGATGGACAACCTGGCGGAAGGCAAACAGGAGGTAATGGTTAACGGTAAACCACGCCATGTGCTGGGTTATCTACAGGACTTCCTGTTCCATCCAAAACGAGCGATGACCCCGGTACGTGCGCTTTCCGGAGGGGAACGTAACCGCCTGCTGCTGGCCCGGCTGTTCCTGAAACCCAGCAATCTGCTGATCCTTGATGAACCGACTAACGACCTCGATGTTGAAACGCTGGAGCTGCTGGAAGAGCTGATCGATGGCTATCAGGGGACCGTGATGCTGGTGAGCCACGATCGTCAGTTTGTCGACAATACCGTGACCGAGTGCTGGATCTTCGAAGGCGGCGGTCGTATTGGCCAGTACGTCGGCGGCTATCACGACGCCCGCGGTCAGCAGGCCCAGTCTTTGGCGCAAAAGCAGACGGTCGTTAAAAAAACGACGGAAGTCGCTCAGCCAAAAGCAGAAACTGTCAAACGCGGCGGGAACAAACTAAGCTATAACCTGCAGCGCGAGCTGGAACAACTGCCGCAGAAGCTGGAGGCTCTCGAGGCCGAACTGCAGACGCTGCAGGATCAGGTTGCCGATCCCGATTTCTTCGGGCAACCGCACGATCGCACGCAGCAGGTGCTGGCGCAGCTGGCCGAAGCGGAGCAGGCGCTGGAAGCGGCCTTTGAACGCTGGGAATATCTCGAAGGATTAAAGAACGGCGCCTGAGCCGAGGAGTTGTCATGTGCGATCATCATCATGCTGCGCGACATATTCTATGTCCCCAATGTGATTTGCTGGTGGCTTTGCCGCAGCTTGAGCATCGCCAGAAAGCCGCCTGCCCGCGCTGCGGTACAACGTTAACCACCACGTGGGACGCGCCTCGCCAGCGTCCCACGGCGTATGCGCTGGTCGCGCTGTTTATGCTGCTGCTGGCCAACCTGTTCCCTTTTATCTATATGAAAGTGGGCGGCATCAGTAGCGAAATAGAGCTGCTGGAAATTCCCAACGTACTGTTTACCGAGGATTACGCCAGTCTCGGGACTTTCTTTTTACTCTTTGTTCAATTAGTGCCGGCGTTTTGCCTGGTCACCATTTTGCTGCTGGTTAATCGGGTCAGAATGCCTGCCGGCCTGAAGACGTTCCTTGCGCGAATTCTCTTTCAACTGAAAACCTGGGGCATGGCGGAGATCTTTCTTGCCGGCGTACTGGTGAGCTTCGTCAAGCTGATGGCCTACGGTGATATCGGCATCGGTCTGAGCTTTGTTCCCTGGTGTATGTTTTGCCTGCTGCAGTTACGTACTTTTCAGTGCGTCGACCGCCGCTGGCTATGGGATGATATTGCCCCCATGCCGGCCATTACCCAGCCGCTGAAGGTCGGGGTGACCGGTATCCGTCAGGGGCTGCGCTCCTGTGCCTGCTGTACGGCGGTGTTGCCGGTCGATCAGACCGTCTGCCCGCGCTGTAACAGTAAAGGAACGGCGCGGCGCAAAAATAGCCTGCAGTGGACGCTGGCGCTGCTGGTGACGTCATTTATCCTTTATCTCCCTGCCAACATTATGCCGATCATGATCACCGATCTGCTGGGCGATAAAATGCCATCGACCATTATGGCCGGGGTGATTTTACTGTGGAGCGAAGGTTCTTATCCGGTGGCGCTGGTGATCTTTATCGCCAGTATTATGGTGCCGACGCTGAAGATGATCGCTATCGCCTGGTTGTGCTGGAACGCCAACGGCAACGGCGCGCGAGATTCGGAGCGCATGCATCTGATCTATGAGGTGGTGGAATTTGTTGGCCGCTGGTCAATGATTGACGTTTTTGTCATCGCCGTGCTCTCTGCGCTGGTCCGCATGGGAGGGTTAATGAATATCTATCCAGCCATCGGCGCGGTCATGTTTGCGCTGGTGGTGGTGATGACCATGTTTTCAGCCATGACATTTGATCCCCGTTTACTGTGGGATCGTGAGCCAGATTCAAGCCATGAGGAAATACAACAACATGGAAAATAAGAGCGGAGAAGCGAAAGTGCAGAAGGTGAAGAACTGGTCACCGGTGTGGATCTTCCCTATCGTCACTGCGCTGATCGGGGCATGGATCCTGTTTTATCATTACAGCCATCAGGGGCCTGAGGTCACGCTGATCACCACCAATGCGGAAGGGATTGAAGGGGGAAAAACCCGGATCAAGAGCCGCAGCGTAGACGTTGGGGTGGTGGAGAGCGCAACGCTGACCGACGATCTCACCCACGTGGAAATCAAAGCCCGCCTCAATTCCGGGATGCAGAAGCTGCTGCACAACGATTCCGTCTTCTGGGTGGTAAAGCCGCAGGTTGGGCGCGAGGGGATCAGCGGTCTTGGGACATTGTTGTCCGGGGCCTATATTGAACTGCAGCCGGGAACGAAAGGTTCGGTGCCAGCGCAGTATCCGCTACTGGATTCTCCGCCGCTGGCCTCGCCGGATGCCAAGGGGATCCGTATTCTGCTGGAAAGCAGCAAGGCGGGCCAGCTGTCGCCGGGCGATCCGGTGTTGTTCCGCGGCTATCGCGTGGGGTCAGTGGAAACCAGCACCTTCGACACGCAGAAACGTCGTATAACTTACCAGCTGTTCATCAATGCGCCGAACGATCGCCTGGTGACCACCAACGTTCGTTTCTGGAAGGACAGCGGGATCGCTGTAGATTTGACCTCGGCGGGGATGCGCGTCGAGATGGGCTCGCTGTCGACGCTGTTTGGCGGCGGGGTGAGCTTCGATATTCCTGAAGGACTGGACCTCGGCGAGCCGGTGGCGAATAAAACGGAATACCATCTGTTTGACGATCAAAAGAGCATTCAGGATTCAGTCTTTACCGAGCATATCGATTACGTCATGTTCTTCAAAGACTCGGTTCGCGGCCTGCAGCCGGGCGCGCCGGTGGAGTTCCGCGGTATCCGTCTGGGCACCGTCGGCAAAGTGCCGTTCTTTATTCCGGGGCTGAAGCAGCGTTTGAACGATGACTATCGTATTCCAGTGGAAGTGCGGGTTGAACCGCAACGGCTGATTAATCAGCTTGGCGGCGATCCGAATATTCGCGCCCACATTGACGATCTGATCAACCGCGGACTGCGCGGCTCGCTGAAAACCGGTAACCTGGTGACCGGCGCGCTGTATATCGATCTCGACTTCTATCCGAAGGCGCCCCCGCGCGGGAAAATACAGGAGTTTAACGGCTATCCGATTATCCCGACCATCAGCGGTGGACTGGCACAGATCCAGCAGCGTCTGATGGATGCGCTGGATAAGATTAATAACCTGCCGATTAATCCGCTGCTGGAGCAGGCGACCAGTACCCTGGCGCAGAGCGAGAAGACGATGCAGCACGTGCAGACCACGCTGGATAATCTGAATAAGATCACCTCCAGCCAGTCAATGCAGCAGCTGCCCGCCGATATGCAGACGACGCTGCGTGAGCTGAACCGTAGCATGCAGGGCTTCCAGCCGGGCTCTGCGGCCTACAATAAGATGGTGGCCGATATGCAGCGTTTGGATCAGGTGCTGCGTGAGCTGCAGCCGGTTCTGAAAACGCTAAATGATAAGAGCAATGCGCTGGTATTTGAGGCGAAGGATAAAAAAGATCCACAGCCGAAGGGAGCGAAATAATGAAAAAATGGTTACTGGCGGCAGCCGTATGCGTACTGACGGCGTGCAGTAGCGGCGGGGAAAGCAAGACATACTATCAGCTACCGGTTGTGCAGGGCGGCGCGCAGAGCGCCGCCAGTCAGGGGGCACGTCTGCTGTGGGTAGAGCAGGTCAGCATCCCGGATTATCTGGCGGGTAACGGGGTGGTCTATCAGACCACCGACGTGCAGTATGTGATCGCCAATAATAATCTGTGGGCCAGTCCGCTGGATCAGCAGCTGCGTACCACGCTGGTGGCAAATCTCAGCCAGCAGTTGCCCGGCTGGGTAGTGTCGTCCCAGCCGTTGGGGAGCGAGCAGGATACCCTCAACGTTGCGGTCAATGGCTTTCATGGTCGCTATGACGGGCGGGTTATCGTTAGCGGTGAGTGGCTGCTGAAGCATCAGGGACAGCTGATTAAGCGCCCGTTTAACATCGTCCTCAGGCAGGAACAGGATGGTTATGACGCGATGGTCAAGACCCTGGCGCAGGCGTGGAGCCAGGAGGCGGCTGCCATTGCCAGCGAGCTTAATCGTCTGCCATAAGTAAAATTCATCATAATGATCTGCCGCGCGGTTCACCTGGGCCGCGCGGCATTTTTTTTTGCCAGGTCAGTTTGTTACCGGCGGCTGCGCCGAGCGAACAAAAAATGAACTCTTATATAGGTCACAAATATGACACTGGCGTGAATTTTGCGCATTGACGTTGCCTTCTTTTCGCGGTATTCGTAACCCGTGGCTGCACAATTTGCGACCACTGTTTTCTTTTCCACCAGATCAAAGAATGAGGGAAACGAGGCATGAAGAGACAAAAACGAGATCGCCTGGAACGGGCACACCAACGCGGATATCAGGCGGGTATCGCGGGAAGATCGAAAGAAATGTGTCCATACCAGAGCCTGAATCAACGCTCATGGTGGCTGGGAGGCTGGCGAGAAGCCATGGAGGACAGGGTACTAACGGCCTGACACTGTCTCTTTAAAAAAGAAGCCTCCGCATAGCGGGGGCTTCGCCTTTTAATCGCTACTGAATGTTATCAGAAAGCGGAAGTATCCTGGAACAGACCCACTTTCAGATCGTTCGCGGTGTAGATCAGACGATCGTCAACCAGCACTTCACCATCCGCAAGTCCCATAATCAGACGACGGTTAACAATGCGCTTGAAGTGGATGCGGTAGGTGACTTTTTTCGCGGTCGGCAGAACCTGACCGGTGAATTTCACTTCGCCAACGCCCAGCGCGCGGCCTTTGCCTTCGCCGCCCAGCCAGCCAAGATAGAACCCGACCAGCTGCCACATAGCATCCAGGCCCAGGCAGCCCGGCATCACCGGATCGCCGATAAAGTGGCAACCGAAGAACCACAGGTCAGGATTGATGTCGAGTTCTGCCTCAACATAACCTTTATCGTAGTTACCACCGGTTTCGGTCATTTTGATGACGCGGTCCATCATCAGCATGTTTGGTGCCGGTAACTGCGGGCCTTTCGCGCCGAACAGTTCACCACGACCAGAGGCAAGAAGATCTTCTTTTGTATAGGATTCGCGTTTATCTACCATGTTTTCAGTAAGCCTTATTTTAAGTTCGGGACGCAGGATAGCTAACACGTGTAAGCTGAACAAGTCCGATCAGTTAGAACTTGTCCCACCTAACCAGCGTAGCGGCCACGGAAAACGATGGCGAGTCTCTTGCTGGGTCGCCTGCGCTATCCGCTCCTGAATGGTTTGTCGCAGCGTCTGTCCTTCACCGTCCCACATCAGCTGGGTCAACATCGGCAGCGCTTCGGTAATATCGTCAATGGCCCAGATAGCAAACTGGTTGTCGGCAACGGCCTGACGTAGCTCGTGGCTCAGGCTGAGATGACGAACGTTGGCGGCAGGGATAATCACTCCCTGTTTGCCGGTTAAACCGCGCTGCTGACAGATAGTGAAGAAGCCTTCAATTTTCTCGTTCAGGCCGCCGACCGGCTGCACGCGACCAAACTGGTCGACGGAGCCGGTGATCGCGATGCTCTGATTTATCGGTACATTGGCCAGGGCGCTGATTAAGGCGCAGAGTTCCGCCATGGAGGCGCTGTCGCCATCCACTTCACTGTAGGACTGCTCAAAGGTCAGCGAAGCAGTGAAGGGAAGCTGCTGCTCCAGCTCCAGCTCGGACATCAGAAAAGCCTGCATGATCATCATGCCTTTCGCATGAATGTTACCGCCCAGCTCGGCTTTACGTTCGACGTCGATAAATTCGCCATCGCCAATGTGCACGACGCAGCTGATGCGTGAAGGTTCACCGAACGCGCGTGGATGACCGGGGAATTCGATCACCGACAGGGCGTTGATCTGCCCGACGCATTCGCCTTCGGTTTCAATCAGGATCTGTTCCTGCAGGATTTCATCCTGCATACGCTCCGCCAGGTAGCCTTCACGCCATACCCGGCGCGCCAGCATGGTCTGCATCGCTTCGCCGGTAATCTCCTCTCCTTCGCAGAAGGCGGCAGCCTCCCGCAGCTGGCGGGTTATCCATAGCGGACTGAGCGGCAGGGTCTCCTGGTCGCCGGTATAGCGCGTTCCCTCATCGATCAGCAGAGGCCAGGCATCGGCTGCCGGGCCCGGCAGCGCCAGCTGCTGCGCATTCTGCCATACCCACTGGCACCAGGCCTTTAGCGTGTCGGCGTCCGCAAACTGCAGTGTGTCTTCATACTCGCTATAGATCGCCTGCGCAGCCAGCTCCGGCTCCATTTCCTGGAAATCAGCCAGCGATTCGCGTTCGCCCACGAGGATGATTTTCAGACTCAGCGGCATGGAGGGAATGCTGACCGGCAGCGGACGCGATTCATCCATAGAAAGCCAGTCAAAGCGCTGACGAGTCACCATATTTTTCAGACGCACCCACAGCAGCGGTTGCGCCAGCAGTGTACGTAGCGAAAGCACAAGCACGCCGCCGTTGGCCTGATGGACCAGCCCAGGCTCGAGGGTGATTGCACCGTTAAACTGGCGTACGCAGCCAAACAGCTGTTCCGCTTCTACCCAATCGGCCATCACGACCGGGGCAGTGCTGGCGAAATTATCCTCAGCGCCCTGCGCCGGTGCGAGCGTCACCTGAGCGTCGGTTACCTCATAGCGGACGCCGTAAAGCGGTGCGGCAGGCTCGTGCAGAGTCCGGGTTTCAGCCGCCAGCCATTGCAGATATTCCGGCTCTTCAGGGGCTTTCACCAGCATGAAGGAGGAGACTGCCGGCGTGTACAGCAGCTGCTCAAGCCCATAGAACAAACGCGGCTGCAGATCGCCCGAGAGGGAGGGGGCCGGATGGGAAAGTTCAGCTTGAGCAAACAGCGCCTGGTAAGCTTCCAGATCAGGCGCAAGGTCGGTTCGGGTCAGTTTCGTAATGGTCAAAGTCGCTGTTTTTTAGTTAGATGTAAAGCGCGCAATTATACCTGATGCCGCGACCGAGCACACGGAGGATTATGGTTACCCTGATGATTACCCGGTCGCAGACTTCACGAATAATGATTTATATTCAGCACATCAGAAAAAAACTGATATCCTGAAATGAGTTACACGGTCACATTGAGATCGCAATGAAATATCAACAACTGGAAAATCTTGAAAGCGGCTGGAAATGGAAATATCTGGTAAAGAAGCACCGGGAAGGTGAGGTGATTACCCGCTACATTGAGGCCAGCGCTGCGCAAGCTGCGGTAGATGACTTGCTGACGCTCGAGAATGAACCTGTGCTGGTGCATGCCTGGATTGAGCAGCATATGAATCCGGCGCTGATGAACCGCATGAAGCAGACTATCCGCGCGCGACGGAAACGCCATTTTAACGCTGAGCATCAGCATACGCGTAAGAAGTCTATCGACCTTGAGTTTGTCGTTTGGCAGCGTCTTGCTGGCCTGGCGCAGCGGCGGGGCAAAACCTTGTCTGAAACCATCGTCCAGCTGATTGAAGATGCCGAGCACAAAGAGAAATATGCCAGCAAAATGTCGAGCCTGAAGCACGATCTGCAGGTACTGTTAGGGAAAGAATAGCCAGGTAGGATCGTCGACCCGCCTGCTGGTGGTTGCCCTGGCCGGGGGCTGCTTCACAGCTCTCAGCCGCTGAAGTGGGCGAGAGGGCATAAAAAAAACCCGCCGAAGCGGGTTTTTTTATCGGTTATAACTTAAGCCGCCGGCTGAGTTACAACTTCTTTGTAGCCTTTAACTTCGATCTCTACACGACGATCCGGAGCCAGGCAATCGATCAGGGCAGCGCGAGCTTTCACGTTGTCACAGGTGTTGCCAGTAACCGGGTTGGATTCACCCATGCCGCGAGCGGAGATTTTGCCAGCCGGGATGCCTTTAGCAACCAGGTAGTCAACAACGGACTGAGCACGTTTCTCAGACAGCTGCTGGTTGTAAGCTTCGGAACCGATGCGGTCGGTGTAGCCCAGAACAACAGCGGAACCGTCTTTCGGATCCATGTTGCTCAGCTGAGTGTACAGCTGATCCAGAGCCTGCTGACCTTCCGGTTTCAGGGTAGCTTTGTTGAAGTTGAACAGAACGTCAGACTTCAGGGTGAAGTGCTTGGTAGCCACTTCCGGAGCCGGAGCCGGAGCCGGAGCAACAACCGGTGCAGCATCTTCCTGACCGAAGCGGTAGGAAACGCCCAGGCTCAGCATGCCGTTATCAGGACGGGTACCCACAGTGCCCGCGTCGCCGATGTTGTTAACCCACTGGTATTCCAGACGGGTAGCGATGTCACGAGTAACAGCCCACTCTACGCCGCCAGCAAATACTGGGGAAACGCCAGTGTCGTGTTCGCTACGGGAAACGCCGGTAGAAGCGTAGTTGCCTTTGGAGTCAGCGCGCCAAACCATGCCGCCCAGACGGGTGTAGATGTCCAGATCGTCAGTGATCGGGTAACCCAGTTTAGCGGTCAGCTGAACGCCCTGAGCTTTGAAAGCACCGTTGTCAACGCTGCCTTTATATGCCATACGGCCCAGCCAGTCATAACCCATTTCGAAACCGAGGTACGGGTTAACCTGGTAACCACCGAACGCACCAGCACCAAGCTGATCGTTACGGGTCGGACCGTTGTTGTTCTGGAAACCGTTACCGTAGAAACCGGTGTCGTGATACTGGGACCAACCCAGTTTACCACCTGCATACCAGGTGTTATCTTTCGGAGCGGCCTGCGCTACGGTAGCGAAGCCAGCCAGTGCCACTGCAATCGCGATAGCTGTCTTTTTCATTTTTTGCGCCTCATTATCATCCAAAATTCGCCATGAAGTTACAAAAGACCTCACGGTTAAATCCTTCACCGGGGGCGTGACTTGTTGTTAACTATGCTGATACATGCAGCGTAAGCCGATCACCCCTGGCGATGTAAAGTCTACAACTTAGTTCGAAACTTACAAGTGTGAACTCTGTCAGGCATATGAAAAAAAAGGGTTGTGTACACAATATTTAACAAATATGGTTGATTTTCGTACACGAAAAAAAGACAGAAATCCCCGTGTGGCAGGCATTCCGCGAAAAAGACCATAAAAAACGCTGTACCTTTCCCAGCGGTAAAAAAAATTCCAGGAATAATCCTAATTTCACTCAATGATACAAATTTGAGTGAATTTTTAGCCCGCTGAGTTGTCTGCCGAGCGTGCCCTGATTTCGCACCGGGCGCATGATGAATCCCATCGCGGACCCTACCTGGGCAGCGTTAACGAGACGTTCGTGTTCGTCAGCGGTTAACTCCTCCGCCAGCCAGCAGATAACCACACTATAATTACCCGTGCGCAGGGCACGGATCATTGAGTCTATGGTATGGCTGGGAGAGAGCTGGCTAATTTGCATGACCTTGGACAGCGGCAGACCGGCGGACTGAACCCATTCGCGGCTGAGCTTTTGTTGCGGCGTGAGCCACAGCTGCCAGCGCGACTGTTGACCCAGCTGCTGTAATAAAGGTAGCAGCAATAACTGCGTCATCATGGGTTGATCTTCACGATAGACAATTTCACTGATCAGCCCATTGGTGTTCTGTTCGCCAGAACGATGAGCGTAGTGGCCTGCCGGAGCAGAAGCCTGTGCTGAACGGTTTGCGTGAGCTGAAGTAAACATAGTCTATCCCGCCTTTAGTTACTGTATGCATATACAGTATCTTCGCCAGGGGAAAAGATCAACCGCAATTTGCCATTTTGCTGCCGGGAATTTAATCGCTTCTCGTGGTTCCGTATCTGTCAAGAGAAGCCCCTGCATTATCCAATCCTTAACGCGCGCTAATGGTTTCATTTCTCCCTGTCGATTGCTGCAACGCTTGCGATTTTCTGAAAGCGTCTCGCAAAACCGCATTCTGGTGAAAAAGTCGGCGAAAATCATCTTGCTGCTGCCCGGGAAGTCCCTTATGTTTTCTCTTAGCGGATCCGTTAACAACTTAAGTTTAATTACATGATTAACAAAGGAATGATCATGAGAAAACTAGTTTGTCCGCGGCTCCCGCAATTTCAGGCCTGCGTCTCACCGCTGGGTCAACTGCATACTCGTCCGCTCTTTGGCGGCTACAGCCTGGCTATTGATGATACGGTGTTTGCGATGGTGGCCGAGGGGAACATTTATCTGAAGGCCTGCGAGCAGAGCGCTGCTTATCGGGTGGAACATCGTAATCCTCTGTTAACGCTGCGCCGACACGGCCGCATAGTGCCGCTGAAGTATTATCAAATTGACGACACTTTATGGCGCGATGAGCAGCAGCTTTTTCGGCTATCGCTACTGTCGTGGCAGAGTGCGCAGCGCGAAAAGAACTACCGACGGGCGTCGGGCCGCCTGAAGGATTTACCTAATATCAGCTTTCATATGGAATTGCAGCTGATTCACGCGGGCATACCGGACGTTAGGACGTTGCGGGAAGTTGGTGCGCAGGAGGCATGGCTGAGGCTACGCGTAAATAATGCTTCTTTATCGCTGAGCGTATTGCTGGCGCTGGAGGGGGCGATTGCCGGGGTACATGCCGCCGCGCTCCCGACGCCACGGCGTCAGGAGCTTCTCGAATGGGCGGCTACCCGGTAGCGGAAAAGCCTTGTTATTCGGTTTGGGCGTGGACCCGTTGCTGCAGGCGGCAGATTTCAGGCAGCAGCGCCAGCAGCAGGCCAATCTGCTGTAAGACCAAGGGTTCCTTACTGTCCGCGCGCGGTTCCAGATGATGGATCCGGCTTTGCAGGCTGTTCAAAGCCTGTTGCACCCGCTGTTCATCCGCGGGGGTATGATGCAAGGCGTCATCCACATAACAGACTGCATCATCCAGCAGGGCGAGGATTTCCGGCGTGGACAGTTTTTCCCGATGCGCGCCAAGAGCGGAGATATAGCTGGTGAACGTGTGGTTAAGGCATAGCAGACGAAAGGCGGTTTCTCGCTGGGTGGCATCCGCGCGTGGTTCAGTCGATAAGTTCGAGACGACGGAGGCCAGCTCAGCATCACGGTTGTAGGCGTCACGACGCGCGACACGGTAGGCCAGCCGGTTGTCGCGGCCCTGATGATACTGCTCCAGAATCGCGTCCAGATAGCGGCAGTTCGCGTTCATTGCCCGGTCCAGCACCCGCGGCAGGTTGCGGAATTTCCAGTCCGGCCAGATGAAGCTGACCGCTGCCCAGGCGATGGCGCAGCCGATCAGCGTATCAATGATACGCGGCAGCGCGACTTCAAAGCCCTCGCCAAGCAGGTTAAAGCACAGCAGCACCAGCAGCGTAATAAACATCGTGGCATGGGCGTACTGCACGTTACGGAAGGCAAAAAACAGCACGCCGGTCAGGACGATCAACAGCAGTTGCCCTTCAACAGAGGGAACCAGCAGCAGGACCGGCAGGCCGATCGCCACCCCAACCAGCGTGCCGATAATCCTTAGCGCCAGGCGATGGCGGGTGGCGTTATAGTTCGGCTGACAGACGAACAGGCTGGTTAGCAGGATCCAGTAGCCATGCTGGAGCCCGGTAAACTGGATAAAGGCATAGCCGGCGCAGAGCACCAACGACATACGTACTGCGTGGCGGAAAAGGGCCGACTCTGGCGACATATTGCGCTGCAGGCGCAGCCAGATATCGCTCAGACCGCCAAGTCTGTCGTCGGCCAGCAGCGTCTCGGTATTACTCCCGGCAGGCGCGGTGGTTTGCACCGATTCAATGGTGGCCAGCTGAGCATCGATAGCGCGCAGGTTATTCAGTAAATACCCGAGGGCGTTGAGCTGCTCGTCGGATGCGCCGCCGGCGCGCACGCGCTCAAGTGCCGCATCGAGATGCATGAACGCCCGTTCAAAATGGGCATCATGCTGATAGGGTTCGCGTAACAGAATCGCCCGCGACAGTTTCTGGCAGGCCTGCGCCTGCATCGAAAGCATACGCTGGAAACGGAACATCACATCGCTATAGCGAAATTGATCGCGTAGGGTTTGATACTGAATATGCGATGAGCTGGCGCGTTCATGAATATCCTGGGCCACAAAGTAGTACTGCAGGGTGCGGCGGGTGCCGCGCTGGCCCCGATCGCCTCGCAGTCGGGTTAGCAGCGAGACCTTGGTTTGGTTAAGCGTAGCTACCAGCTGGCCATTAGCGAGCGCCAGATCGTACAGCGGCGCCTGGCTCTCATCCTCAAGGTCAGGATCAAACAGCCGGGATTTGAGCTCAAGATAGCGGGCCAGCTGCTCATAGCTACGCGCCAGGTTGTCCTGCAATGGACGAATCGGAAAGATCAGGTGCCCGGACAGCGTCAGCAGGTTGTACCACACTGCCCCCGCCAGCAGGAACAACGGCTGCAGATACCAATGATCGTACAGCGTGACGCCGAGCATGGTGTAGATGGCGATAAGCAGGGCGCCGAAGGCAATGGTCGCATAGCGCTGACCGAGGCCGCCAAGCAAAATAAAGCCGATGGTAGACACGGTTAAACCAAGGGCAAACAGCGGCGGCCACGGAAACAGCAGCTCCACGGAGGCGGAGGCGATAAAAAAGCAAACCAGAGTAATGGCAAGATTACGCAGACGGCCAGCCAGACGGTCGTCAAGGTCGGTCAGAGCCGCAGCCACGACGCCGAGGGTGAGGGGGATGGTCAGTTTGACTTCGCCGATCCACCAGGGAAACAGCGTTGTGCCGCAGAGCGCGATAAAAATTCGTACGTTATAAAGCCAGGCGCTGTTCCAGGTGTAGCGGCGTAGCAGGGGGCTAATCATGTCCGTGTTCCGTTCGGTTACTGAAAGCGACGACGCGCATTGGCTTCACGCGCAGCACGCGCGGTTTCCACAGAAACGACCCGGCGACCCACCGGCCAGAGGGCGATGGCGGCGATTTTGAAATTCGCGATCCCCACCGGGATGCCTATGATAGTCAGGCACTGAGCTATACCGCTGAAAATGTGCATCAGGCAGAGCCACCAGCCGAAAAAAATGAACCACAGAATGTTCAGAACGGTACCGCCGGCGTTCAGTAGACCGTTTTTGCGCCCCGGCTCGAGCTCGTCAACATGAATCGCCTCGTTACCGTAGGGAAATAACGAAAGGCGAGTGATTTCCCAGCAGGAACGAGTCAGCGGCAGCGTGACAATCAGAATGATGCTGACCAGGGTGGCGAGTAGCCAGCCTAGAGTGGTGGCGAAACCGCCAAGGATAAAGTTCAAAATATTCAGAATGGTACGCATAAAGCCTCGGTTTTGCCCGGTGGATAATAAGACCTGATGATTGTAACGTTTTTTTGCGCTGGAGCACCTGGTCCGGGGCGGTTAAACTGAAAAACAATCCACCCTGATTGAAAATCGACATTATATGGAACTTAAAGCGACAACATTGGGCAAACGCATGGCTCAGCACCCTTATGATCGGGTGCAGCTACTGAACGCCGGGGTAAAAGTTTCCGGCGATCGTCATGAGTATCTTATCCCTTTCAATCAGTTATTGTCAGTGCATTGTAAGCGCGGTCTGGTCTGGGGCGAACTGGAGTTTGTGCTACCGGACGGGAAAGTCGTGCGTTTGCACGGTACCGAGTGGAGCGAAACGCAGCGCTTTTATCATCATTTACATACGCTCTGGCAGCAGTGGAGCACGGAGATGAGCGATATCGCCGCCGGCGTGCTGAAGCAGCAGCTGGCGACGATCGAGCACACTCGCGCAGAAGGCAAGTGGCTAACCCGTCAGCAGGTGGCGGATGTTCAGGATAATATACGCCATGCGTTGACTGGTTTGCCGATGCCCACCAGTCGGCTTGATGCCTTTGATAACTGCCGGGAGCTGTGGCGGGAGTGTCAGCGCTGGTTAGGCGATATTGAAGCGACGCGTCTGGCCCATAACCAGGCCTTTACCGAGGCGATGCTGGAGCAATATCGCGAATTTTTTGATAGCGTTGAGTCGTCCCCGCTCAATGCGTCACAAGCGCGTGCGGTAGTGAACGGCGAGCGCTCCCTGCTGGTGCTGGCGGGAGCGGGCAGCGGTAAAACCTCGGTGCTGGTGGCGCGAGCGGGCTGGCTGCTGGCGCGGGGAGAAGCCGCGGCAGATCAAATTTTGCTGCTGGCATTCGGCCGCCAGGCGGCGCAGGAAATGGATGAGCGGATCCGCGAGCGTCTGGCATCAGATGATATTACCGCGCGTACTTTCCATTCGCTGGCGTTGCATATTATTCAGCAGGGCAGCAAAAAAGTGCCCACTATCAGTAAGCTGGAAAGCGATACTGCGGCCCGCCACGCATTGCTGCTGAAAAGCTGGCAAAAGCAGTGCCAGGAGAAAAAAGCGCAGGCGAAAGGTTGGCGCCTGTGGCTGGAAGAAGAGATGGGCTGGCAACTGCCGGAGGGGGACTTCTGGCAGGACAAAAAGGTGCAGCGGCGGATGGCCAGCCGGCTTGACCGCTGGGTGAGCCTGATGCGCATGCACGGCGGCTCCCAGGCGGAGATGATTGCCGGGGCGCCGGAAGCGGTACGCGACCTGTTCAGTAAACGGGTGAAGCTGATGTCGCCTCTGATGAAAGACTGGAAAGCGGCGCTCAAGGCCGAGAATGCGGTCGATTTTTCCGGCCTGATCCATCAGGCGGTCAATATTCTCGATAAAGGCCGCTTCGTCAGCCCATGGAAACACATTCTGGTGGATGAATTTCAAGATATTTCGCCGCAGCGAGCCTCGCTGTTGGCCGCGTTACGCCGGCAGAATAGCCAAACCACGCTCTTTGCCGTCGGGGATGACTGGCAGGCGATCTATCGGTTCAGCGGGGCGCAGCTTTCTCTGACCACCGCATTCAACCACTACTTTGGCGAAGGGGATTGCTGTGCGCTGGATACCACCTATCGCTTTAACGGGCGTATCGGCGAAATAGCCAATGGCTTTATCCAGCAAAATCCGCATCAGTTAAGCAAACCGCTGAACAGCCTTATGGCAGGTGATAAAAAGGCCGTCACGCTGTTAGCCGACGACAAGCTGGACGATCTTCTGGATAAGCTGAGTGGTTACGTTAAGCCCGAGCAGCGCATCCTGCTGCTTGCCCGTTATCACCATCTGAAGCCTGAGGCGCTCAACAAAGCGGCGACGCGCTGGCCGCACCTGCAGCTTGATTTTATGACGATTCATGCCAGCAAAGGTCAGCAGGCTGACTTTGTCATTGTGTTGGGACTGCAGGAGGGGGAGGATGCGTTTCCGGCCCCGGCGCGCGAGTCGATTATGGAGCAGGCGCTCCTGCCGCAGCCGGAAGATTTTCCGGATGCGGAGGAGCGTAGACTGTTGTACGTGGCGCTCACCCGCGCTCGTCACCGGGTATGGCTGTTATTTAACAAGGCGCAACCTTCGCCGTTTGTCGAGATCCTGCAGGCGCTGGATGTGCCCGTGGCCAGGAAGCCGTAATCGCGGCTCGATTATTTCAGGCGCTCGGCAAGATAGCGTGGATAATCCGGGATCAGAATATCGAGCGGTTGACCGAAGTGCGGCGACTGGATAATAAAGTCAGCGGTGGAGACGTTAGTGGCGACCGGAATGTTCCAGACGGTGGCCAGGCGCAGCAACGCTTTGACATCCGGGTCGTGGGGAACGGCGTTCAGCGGATCCCAGAAGAAGATCAGCACGTCGATTTTGCCTTCTGAAATGAGGGCACCCACCTGCTGGTCGCCGCCCATCGGACCGCTCAGCATGGCATTAACCTCCAGGCCGGTAGCCCGGGAGACGAGATTACCGGTAGTGCCGGTAGCATACAAAATATGTTGCGCCAGCAGCGCCTGATGGCGAGCAACCCATTTCATCAGCATATCTTTGCAGTGATCGTGAGCCACCAGCGCGATATGTTTTTGCGCAGGCAGGGTACGTGTTGTCAGTTCCATATTTTCATTCCACATTTTGACCTGCAAACAGATTACTGAATGTGGCTGTCGCTGCAAGCATCGGGGATGAAAATTTTGCTGAATCTGTGGGTTAGGCTGGATGGCCCCCTGCTGCGGATTAGCATACACTTAGGTGAAATAGCAGGAGGAAACCATGAAAGAGAATGATATTGCTGGCATCCTGACCTCGACACGGACGATTGCGCTGGTCGGAGCCAGCGACAAGCCTGACCGTCCGAGCTACCGGGTCATGAAGTATCTGCTGGATCAGGGGTATCACGTTATCCCGGTTTCGCCGAAGGTGGCGGGCAAGACGCTGCTGGGACAACAGGGGTATGCGACGCTCGCCGACGTTCCGGAAAAGGTCGACATGGTTGATGTCTTCCGTAATTCAGAAGCGGCGTGGGGCGTAGCGCAGGAGGCGATAGCCATCGGCGCGAAAACGCTATGGCTGCAGCTGGGGGTGATCAATGAGCAGGCTGCGGTGCTGGCCAGGGAAGCCGGATTGAGCGTAGTGATGGATCGCTGCCCGGCCATTGAACTACCGCGACTGGGATTAGCAAAATAACAAAAAACCCCGCCTGGCGGGGTTTTGTTTTAGTTGCGAAGGCGCGGAGCCTGCAGCTGCTGACGAATCGTTTTGGCCAGTTCGTCGAGGGACGGCTGTTCCGGGTGTTCGTCGCGGGTTTCGCTGCTCAGCTGCGCTTCTGCCAGATAGGTGTGGATCGGCTGACCATCATCATCTTCCATCACCACATGGTACCAGGGCGCCGCACGCAGTTCGTCATTGGCGGCAATTTCATCCTCTTCCGGCTCCGCGAGCGAATACTCGGGATCGACATCGACGATGACGCCCAGGTAGCCCAAGAGCGTATGGCGGACCTGTTGGCCGATACCGAATTTGCTGGCTATCATAGGCACCTCCTGGGAAACATGAATACTCCCTATATGAGGCTCATGTTTCGTTTTTCAAGTTACATGACGCGACAGGCAAACCCCTTCAGATACAGCCCTTCCGGGTAGGTTGCGATCACCGGGTGGTCGGCAGCCTGACGGAACTGTTCTATAAATTGTACATCACGCCCAGCATCAATTGCGGCATCGGCGATGATTTTCTGAAATAAATCGGTGGTCATCAGCCCGGAGCAGGAGAATGTCAGCAGCACGCCGCCGGGGTTCAGCAGCTGGATCGCCAGCATATTGATATCTTTATAGCCGCGGCAGGCGCCCATCAGCTGGCTTTTATTTTCCACGAACTTCGGCGGATCCATCACGATCACGTCGAATTTCTCTCCCTGATCGCGGTATTTACGCAGCAGTTTGAACACGTCGTCGCGCACAAACTCCGCTTTGGACAGATCCAGTCCGTTGATCTCCACGTTCTGGCGGGCAACGTCGAGCGCCTCCTGAGAGGTATCCACGCTGGTGACCTGGCGGCAGCCGCCCATCAGCGCCGACACCGCAAAGCCGCCGGTGTAGGAGAAGCAGTTCAGCACCCGTTTATCCGCGACATAGCGGCGGGTGGCCAGGCGGCTGTCGCGCTGGTCGAGGTAGTAGCCGGTCTTGTGCCCGCCCTGGATATCGACCAACAGCTTCATGCCGTGCTCGGTGATCGGCAGCAGCGCCGGGGGCAGTTCGCCCACCACCGGCCCCTGGGCCAGCTCCAGTCCCTCTTTTTTACGCACGGCGACATCGCTGCGATCGTAAATGGCGCAGTCCGGGAACAGGTTCTGCAGGGCGCTGATGATGGCGGCGCGCTGGTATTCGGCGCCTGCGCTGAGCAGCTGCAGCACGAAAAAGTTGCCAAAGCGGTCGATAGTGACGCCCGGCAGGCCATCGGACTCGCCGGCGATCAGGCGGTAGCTGTCGAGGCCATCGCGCTCGGCCAGCCAGGCACGCCAGGTTTGCGCCTGCTGCAGACGGCGTTCAAAGAAGGCGCTATCGATGGCTTCATTGCGGTCGAAGGTCCACACGCGGGCGCGGATCTGCGACGACGGCGAGTAAGCGCCGCGGGCCAGCCATTTTCCCTGATGGTCAACGATATCGATGGTTTCACCGCTGCGGGCTTTACCTTCCATGCGGGCGACGCCGCCGGAGAATATCCACGGATGGCGACGCAGCAGGGATTTCTCGCGTCCTTTGGCTAACACTAAGCGGGGGAATAGGGAATCTGTCATGGGGCTACCTTTAAGCAACGGGAATGTCGGCACCGAAAAATGGCGCGTAGATTAGCACACCTGGCGCACGCAAGCATCTTTCGCCCGGCAGGCACAGGTGAGCGTTTCGGCACAAAATGCAGGCGCTTCGGCACATTCAGCTGGTGCGGACTCTCATACCCTGTTTTCTCACCCCAACGAGGAGCAGACGATGAAAACAGGTATCCGCATGGCTGTGGCGATGGTAGCGGCTGTGAGCAGCGGCGCGATGGCCGCGCCGTTTAGCGTAAGCAGCAATGATATGCGTGACGGGCAGCCACTGGCCCAGCAGCACTGGTTTGCCGGTTTCGGCTGTACCGGAGGCAATGTCTCTCCGCAGCTGGCATGGAAAAACGCCCCGGCGGGTACGCGCAGCTTCGCGGTCACCGTCCGGGATCCCGATGCGCCTACCGGCAGCGGCTGGTGGCACTGGACGGTGGTCAATATCGCCAGCAGCGTCTTTTCGCTGCCCGCTGGCGCGGGAGATAAAAACAGCGCTACACTGCCGGGCGGAGCGGTCCAGGGCCGCAACGATTTTGGCTATGCCGGCTTCGGCGGCGCCTGTCCGCCGGCGGGAGATAAACCGCACCGCTATCGCTTTACGGTATGGGCGCTGGATGTCCCCACGCTGCCGGTGGATGCCGGGGCCAGCGGGGCGCTGGTCGGCTATCTGTTACATAGCCATGCTCTCGCCAGCGCACAGTTGACGGCGATGGCCGGGCGTTAAAATAAAAGGTCGGTCTGATGGAGAGTATCCACTTTCAGCATAACGCCTTAACCGCGGCGGAGATCACCACCCGACGGCTATGCAGACTGCATCGCGTGCGGCTGTTCTCCCCGGCGCTCTGTCGGGTGAAACGCGGCAGCAAAGTGATTGTGCAAGGGGAGAGCCGGGTGCTGGCGACTCCGCAACAGCTGATTGTTTTGCCAGCTGACGTGGTACTGGAGGTGATTAACCAGCCGGAGAATGGCCTCTTTTGCTCCGATCTGCTATCGCTGACGCCCGAGCTGCTGACGAGGTTTAAGACTCGTTATCTCAGCGAATCACCGCCAGGACGCCTGACCTCGCTCTGCGCACCGGTGACGACAGAGCTGGCGTTTATGTGGCAAAGCGTTCTGCAGGCGGTGCGGGAGGGATTATCCGTCGCGCTGCAGCAGCACCAGACCATGGGGCTGCTGCTGGCCCTGTATGAGGCTGGCTATGCGGGCCCGCTGCTCGTCGAGCGGCAGCAGGATCTGTCGGCGCAGGTGCGGCAGCTGATTATGCTGTCGCCGGCGCAGGCATGGAGCGTGTCGCGGGTGGCGAAAATGCTCTTTCTCGGCGAGTCCACGCTGCGCCGTCGGCTGCAGCAGGAATCGCAGAGTTTTCGCCAGATCGTCGAGGAGGTGCGGATGGCCCACGCCCTGGGGCAGCTGCAGACCACCTCGCGGCCAATAGGCGAAATTGCGCAGAACAGCGGATATCAGTCGGGATCGCGCTTTACCGCGCGCTTCCGTCAGCATTATGGTTTACTGCCGAAGCATGTACGCTGAGCGAATTTGCTATCCTCAGCGTATAGCGTGAGCGAAAAGGAGATGATTATGGCCAGTATCTGCACAATGGCATGGGTTTACGGTTCGGTTCAGGGCGTGGGATTTCGCTATTCCACGCAGCGGGAAGCGCTGCAGCTGGGGGTGACCGGTTATGCCCGTAATCTGGATGACGGCGGGGTGGAAGTGCTTGCCTGCGGCGAGGCGGAGCAGGTGGAAAAACTCATCGCCTGGCTTAAAGCCGGGGGGCCGCGCAGCGCGCGGGTTGACCGAGTGTTAACCGAACCCCATCAACCCACCCGCAGCTGGGACAAATTCGCGATCCTCTATTAGATGCACTTCACCGGCTTCGGCAAGCCGGCGATTTTAGTCGCCTGTTTGGCGGGTCCTTTCGGGAACAGGCGATAGAGATAGCGGCTGTTGCCTTTCTCTTCGCCAAACTTGTTGGCCATCGCCTTGACCAGCATACGGATCGCCGGAGAGGTGTTAAATTCAAGGTAAAACTCGCGCACAAAGCGCACTACTTCCCAGTGTTCAACGGCGAGCGTTATCCCTTCCTGCGCGGCAATGACTTCCGCCATCGCCTCGCTCCACTGGGTGGTATCTTTCAGATAGCCTTCGCTATCCGTTTCAATTTCGTTGCCTTCAAAAATAAACATGATTTTTCACATACCGCCTGAAACTGGCCGCAGTGTAGCAAAAAAAAAGGCCCCGCATAAGCGAGGCCTCTGTTAAGCAGGGGAGCGGTTAGTCCCGGCTGGCGAAGCCCAGGATGCTCAGCAGGCTGACAAAGATGTTGTACAGCGAGACATACAGACTGACCGTCGCGCGGATATAGTTGGTTTCACCGCCGCGGATAATGTTGCTGGTCTCGAACAGGATGGCACCCGAAGAGATCAGGATGAACACCGCGCTAATCGCCAGGTGCAGCGCCGGCAGCTGCAGGAACAGGTTAGCGACCATACCAATCAGGACGACCACCACGCCGGCCATCAGCATCCCGCCAAGGAATGACATGTCTTTACGCGTCGTCAGCACGTAGGCCGAGCAGCAGAAGAAGACCAGCGCCGTGCCGCCCAGCGCCAGGCCGATTAAATCGCCCATGCCGGCAGAAAGATACGCGTTCAGCATCGGCCCAAGGATATAGCCGAGGAACCCGGTGAAGGCGAAGGCGGAAATAATCCCGGTGGGTTTATTCGCCGTTTTGTAGGTCAGGAACATCAGACCGTACATCCCTACGAGGGTCAAAATGAGACCCGGCGAAGGGAGCATCAGCACTGTGCTGGCGGTGGCGGTGATAGCGGAAAACGCCAGCGTCAGGCTGAGCAGGAAGTAGGTGTTACGCAGAACCTTGTGCGTGCTGAGCAGCGAGGAACGGTCACGCGATGATGTAATTATGCGATCCATGAGTCACTCTCTTATGACAGATGTAATTAGGGATAAAGAATAAGAAAAACAAGCGTGAAGCCCTAATGCTTTTACCCATCTTTACTTAGTTTTTACCGCTTTTGCCTGGCATAAAATTCTATATAGATAGGGAAAAGCGATATATTTTCGCTTTTCGCGTCGCTGAGCCGATCGAAATCTTATAGGTCACTGAAAAATATTGCCTTATGGCAGTTCTGCGACTAAGTGTGGAAGAGGGGGATTACCCCGTACGTCAAAGGCAAAGGGAAATGACATTACACAAAAAAAATCACATCACCCGAACACTCCTGGCTGTCAGTATGCTGGCTATGAGCGGCGGGGCGCTGGCGGCGCAGGTGCCGCCGGGCACCCAGCTGGCGGAAAAGCAGGAGCTGGTCAGAAATAACGGCAGTGAACCGGCGTCACTCGATCCGCATAAAGTCGAGAGCGATGTTGAATTCAATATCATTAGCGATCTCTTTGAAGGGCTGGTTAACGTGTCGCCAGCGGGGGCGATCCAGCCGCGACTGGCGGAACGCTGGGAAAACAAAGACAACCTGTTATGGACCTTTCATTTACGCCCCGGTCTGACCTGGTCCGACGGCACTGCCATTACAGCGCAGGATATCGTCTGGAGCTGGCAACGGCTGGTCTCGCCGGCAACAGCCTCCCCCTACGCGAGCTACCCTGGCAATATGCATATCGCCAACGCCCGCGAGATTGCCCTCGGGCAAAAGGGACCCGAGACGTTGGGGGTGAAAGCGCTGAACGACACCACGCTGCAGGTCACTCTGACCCAGCCGAATGCCGCCTTCCTGGCGATGCTGGCGCACCCTTCGCTGGTACCGATCGACAAAGTGCTGGTGGAGCGGTATGCCGATAAATGGACCCGACCAGAGCATATCGTCACCAGCGGCCCGTATAAGCTGTCCCAATGGGTGGTGAATGAGCGGCTGGTGGCTGAACGTAATGCAAAGTACTGGGATAATGCGCATACCGTTATTAATAAAGTGACTTACCTGCCAATCTCTTCGGAGGCCGCCGATGTCAACCGCTACAAAGCAGGGGAGATTGATATTGTCTATACGGTGCCGATCAATCAGTTTGCGCAGTTGCAGAAAACCATGGGCGACCAGCTGGACGTTTCGCCGCAGCTGGCGACCTATTACTACGAATTCAATACTACCCGGCCGCCGTTTAACGACGCCCGTGTGCGTCGCGCGCTGAATATGGCGCTTGATAAAGATATCATTGCCGGAAAAGTGCTTGGCCAGGGCCAGCGCCCGGCCTGGCTGATCGGTCAGCCGGATATCGGCGGCGTGACGCTGCATAACCCGGACTACGCCAGCTGGCCGCGTGAGAAACGGATTGCCGAGGCGAAAAAACTGCTGGCGCAGGCGGGGTATGATGAAAGCCATCCGCTGGTCTTTACCCTGCTCTATAACACCTCTGAGTCGCACCAGCGTATCGCCATTGCCGCCAGCTCTATGTGGAAGAAAAACCTCGGCGTCGAGGCGAAGCTACAGAACCAGGAGTGGAAGACGATGCTGGATACCATGCATACGCATAACTTCGACGCCGTCCGCTACGCGTGGATTGCCGACTACGACGATGCCGCCACCTTCCTCAATACTTTCCGTACCGGGGATAGCGAGAACACCAGTCAGTACAGCAACCCGGCTTACGACGCGGCGCTGCGCAACGCGGCGAAAGCCTCCGACGTGGCGACCCGGGGCAAATACTATCAGCAGGCGGAAGATCTGCTGGCGCAGGATGTTCCCGCCATTCCGGTCTATCACTATGTACGTACCCATCTGGTGAAACCTTGGGTAGGGGGCTTCACGCCGGATAAGCTGGGGTATTACTACACCAAAGACATGTACATTAAAAAACACCCATCCGCCAGCGGCGATGGGCGTTGATTTTCTGTGCAAACCGCCTGAAATTCAGACGAATAACACAAAATTGTTTGTTTTTAAGGCAGTTGATCAAAATGATGCTTTACAGCATCCGCCGAGGTGTTTATAGTGCGCCTCACACCGGAAGTGTGGCCGAGCGGTTGAAGGCACCGGTCTTGAAAACCGGCGACCCGAAAGGGTTCCAGAGTTCGAATCTCTGCGCTTCCGCCATATAAAAGAAGGGGTTACCGAAAGGTAACCCCTTCTTGCTTTGTCCGGTCGGTCGTGCATGACCCGGACAGCGACCGACGACGTTTTCATTCCCACAGCGCTGACGGATACATAGCCCGTCGCATGGCAGGAATTTTCACAACGCCCGCTTATTCTTCGACAATCCGCGCCTTCGGTTTGCTCAGCAGGAGCATCACCAGCGCGACGTAGGGCATCGGCTTCCAGAAATAATAGCCCTGCAGCAGATGAATATTCTGGCGATTAAGATATTCCAGTTGGGCCTGGGTTTCGACGCCCTCGGCAATAATGCGCAGTGACAACGTCCGGGCCATCTCTATCACGCAGTCCAGCAGTTTGCTTGACGGCGCCTCACCGGTCACGCGGGCGACAAAGCTCTGATCGATTTTGATATAGTCGAAAACCAGCTCGTGGAGACAGGAAAGCCCGGAATAGCCGGTGCCAAAGTCGTCCAGCGCGACGGAAAACCCGCGGGAGTGTAACGTATTGAGCTTGTCCACAACCGCCCCGTTGAGCAACAGCGGCTCCTGCTCCGTGATCTCCAGCATCAGCTTCACCGCTTTACCCTCAAAGCCGCGCTGATAGTGCAGGCAGTCATCGATAAACGTCGGCGCGTTAATATGTGACACGCTGATATTCAGGCCAATATGAAACCCATCCGGCAGTTTACTAAAGAGTGGTCTCATCTGCGCGTTGACCTGCGCCATCAGGCTGCGGGTTAGGGGAATAATTAAGCCGGTACGTTCGGCCAACGGAATAAATTCCGCGGGCGAGCGCGCTGGCGTCGTGCTGTTTTGCCAGCGGGCGAGGTAAATACCTCCTGGTGTGGGTCCGCAGCCAGCGGCTTAACATCGCCATATCTGGCAATCATTTGGTTCTGCACCCAGAGTGCCAGCCCGTTGTCATCGGTATCGCTATATAGCGCATCGCGCAGATGGATGTCGCTGATCGTGACAATCACCCTGATCGGCGCTAAGCGCGTCTGATAGATCAGCACCGGCCGCTTATTGACCATCATTCTGGCCGGGAGCAGTAACAGAGGGTCATCAGGCAAAGACTCAGGGCTAAGTGTCAGGACCCGGTTGCCAGTTAATGACGAACACGCCCGCAAGAAATACTATCAGCGCAGGGAAAAGGCAATCACTCGCAGCCGGTGGATGAAGAGACGGCGTTGTTTCTTGGCGATCGCACCGTCAGCCAGGCCGCGTGGCAGCCCGGCGCGATGGTGCGACTGACGGTCAGCGGCAAGGCGCGGGTATTTAGCGGCTAATCCCTGAGCAGGCGGCGCCGGCTATCGCCGGTGCCGCACAGAAAGCTAATCAGGCGGAGGATGAAGCCGATAGTATCCGCGCCACTGACCTCGTCGCCATGGAGTGGTAGTACGTTGGAACAATTCCGCGGGGTCAGTCCATCTCACCGCCGTTTTGCCGGTGTGCGCTTTACAAATCCAGCACTAACCGGCCGCCTTTAGCGCGTGAGCAGCAGATCAGCATACTCTGCTGGCTGGCTTTCTCTTCCTCGCTGTAATACTGATCGCGGTGGTCGGCTTCCCCCTCCAGAATCATCGTTTCGCAGGTGCCGCACACCCCTTCTCGGCACAGGCATTCGACCTTTGCCGCTTTGTTATTCTCGATCACCTGCAAAATGGTCATATCCTGCGGCACGGTAAATTCGCGTCCGGAACGCGCCAGCACCAGGGTAAATGCCTCTCCGCTTTTATCCTCAAGAATAAACTGCTCAAAGTGCAACTGTCTGGCGGGCACCTGATGGCGTTCGGCGGCGGCTTTCACCGCCTCGTTAAGCGCCGCTGGGCCGCAGGTATACACGTGGGTTCCTGGCTCGAGGTCGGCGAACAGGCGCGGTAGGTCGAGACGGCTGCCGAGAGCTGATACATGAACATTGACCCGATCGCGCCATGGCGCAGCGCGAAGCGCATCGACGAAAGCATTACTGTCGGCGTCGTGAAAACAGTAATGCAGCTGCCAGTCGGCCTGCCGCTGTTCCAGTTCCGGAATATGCGATAAGAATGGCGTAATGCCGATGCCGCCGGCGATCAGCAGATGTTTTCGCGCCTGTGGTTCGATGGCGAACAGATTGTTGGGCGTGGACACCGTCAGGGTATCGCCCGGGCGCACCCGCTGGTGCATAAAACGCGAGCCGCCTTTGGAAGGCGACTCAAGACGCACCGCAATCTGCCAGCTGGTGGTATCCAGCGGCGAGCTCATCAGCGAATAGGCGTTACTGTAGCGCTGCTCGCCATCCTGCATCTGGACGATAATATGGCTGCCGCCGCTGAATGCCGGCAGCGGGGCGCCGGTCGGCGACACCAGCGTAAAACGCTTCACAAGAGGGGTGATCTGTTCAACATCGCGAACGACCGCCTCAAACATTTGATAATCAGACATCGCTGAACTCCATCAAAAAATCCCGGCGTGGCTAGCGCCATCGCCGGGAGAGCACATTTACAACCCCTGGCAGAGATACTTCATCTCCAGGTAATCTTCGATTCCGTGTTCCGACCCTTCGCGGCCAAGACCGGACTGCTTTACCCCGCCAAACGGTGCGACTTCGTTGGAAATTAGCCCGGTATTGATACCGACCATGCCGTATTCCAGCTGCTCGGAGACGCGCCAGATACGGGCGGCATCGTTGCTGTAAAAATAGGAGGCGAGGCCGTAGATGGTGTTATTCGCCTGCTCGATGACCTGCTGCTCATCGTCAAATTTCACCAAAGCGGCCACCGGGCCGAAAATCTCTTCCTGCAGCAGCAGTGACCCCGGCTGTACGTCGCCGATCACCGTAGGGGTGAAGAAATTACCGCCCAGCGGATGTGCTTTACCGCCAGTTAACAGCGTGGCGCCGCGGCTCAGGGCGTCGTCGAGCAGGGACTGCACTTTGCGCCCGGCGTCGGCGTTGATCAGCGGGCCAATCTGTACATCGGACTCGCTGCCATCGCCCACTTTCAGGGCGGCGACACGGGCGACGAACTTATCGCAGAATTGGTCGTAGACGGCGCGATGAATATAGAAGCGGTTGACGCAGACGCAGGTTTGCCCGGCGTTGCGGAACTTGGCGATCAGCGCGCCCTCGACCGCTTTATCGATATCGGCGTCGTCAAAGACGATAAACGGCGCGTTACCGCCGAGCTCTAAAGAGAGCTTTTTGATGGATTCCGCGCACTGGCGCATCAGCACGCGGCCAACTTCGGTCGAACCGGTAAAGGAGAGCTTACGCACCCGCTCATCGCCGGTGAACACCGCGCCAATCTCTCGCGACTGGCCGGTAACGACGTTAATGACGCCCTGCGGGATCCCGGCCTGATTCGCCAGCTCCGCCATCGCCAGCGCGGTAAACGGCGTTTCGTTAGCCGGCTTAATCACCATCGTACAACCCGCGGCCAGCGCCGGGCCGGCCTTCCGGGTGATCATCGCCGCCGGGAAGTTCCACGGGGTGATCGCCGCGCAGACGCCTACCCCCTGGCGGATCACCATCAGGCGTTTATCGGCGCCGGGGGAGGGGATTATCTCGCCGTTGGCGCGTTTCCCTTGTTCGGCAAACCACTCGATAAACGAGGCGGCATAGGCGATTTCGCCTTCCGCTTCCGCCAGCGGCTTGCCCTGCTCGGCGGTCATTATCTGCGCCAGCGCGGTTTTGTTTTCGAGGATCAGGCGGTGCCAGTTTTTCAATAGCGCGGCGCGCTGAGCGGCGGTTAATGCGCGCCAGTTCGGCAGCGCGGCCGCGGCGGCATCCACTGCCTGTTGCGCTTCCGCACGCCCCATATTGGGGATCTGGCCGAGCGTCGCGCCGGTGGAAGGATTGCTGACGGCAAGCGTCGTACCGTCGGCGGCGTCGCGCCAGCTTCCGGCAATCAGCGCCTGCTGGCGAAACAGATCTGAGTGAAACACAGACATAGCAAGCTCCTTCAACGATTACGGCTGGAACACCTGGGCGACCAGATTGTGGAAATGCGCGATCCCGTGCTCGGAGATACCGCTGCCGCTGTTATCCGCCATAATGCGCCCCTGGCCGCGATAGCCGCGGGACTTCAGCCCCTTCTGCACGCTTTCCACCAGGCGTAAATCTTCCGGGCGGAACACGTCGCGATACCACTCAATCAGCGCTTTCTGATCGTCAGTCAGCTCTTCGTTGGTGAAATAGATGTCGTAATTCTGCAGAGTGGTCTCTTCATCCACCGGGAACTCATAGATAACGGTCATCATGCCCTTGATCGGCGTGACGTTGAACATGGTGCACGGCCACAGCCAGAAACCGTGAAACGCGGCGTCGGTACCCTCTTCGAATTTAAACGACTGCTCGGACGGTTTGGCGAAGCCATACTGCAGCGTCCATTTGCCGTGCATGGTGTGCCAGTAGCGGTCAACCTGGACGGAATCCGAGAAGCCCGGGTGCGCCGGACCGCAGTGGTAACATTCCAGATAGTTATCGACGATATTTTTCCAGTTCGCCGGGGTGAGGGTGGTAAAGCGCGCCGCCAGTTTCAGATCATGCACGTCCGGACAGGCTTCCAGCACTTTGTCCTGCAGCCCCGGTAGCTGCGTTTCCACACTCTCCGCTTCCGGATTCATATTGATAAACACAAAACCGGCATACTCTTCCAGGCGAACCGGCACCAGCGTTGCCTTTTCGCTATCGAAATTCGCCACGTTTTCGCAGTTGCGGGCGTGGGCGAGATTGCCGTCCAGCTTGAAGGCCCAGGCGTGATAGGGGCAGGTAATCACGTTTTTGGCTTTGCCCTCGCCGCTCAGTAGCTGGTGGCCGCGGTGTGGGCAGACGTTATAGAAGGCGCGCAGAATGTTGTCGCGGCCGCGGACGATAACGATATTTTCGCCGATGATCTCCCGGGTAATGTAATCGTTCGGCCGGGCGACCTCGCTGCCGTGGGCGACGCAAATCCAGCTATTGGCGAAGATGCGCTCTTTCTCGTGCTCAAACGCCTGGCTGTCGGTATAAAAACGGGCCGGAATGGTCCAGGCATCCTGCGGATTAGCGCAAAAGTTAATCGGCAGGGTGAAGTCAGGGCTCAAATTGCTGATGTAGGGTCTCCTTGTGATTATTGTCAGTAAGAGGTGTTACAGCGACTGGCCGTCGCCTTTGAGTACCGCGCCAACCGGCAGCGTCTCGGCTTTAATAATGGGCTCGGGGGTATGGGTTTCTATCTGATGGACCGGAACGTGGGCGTAGTCCTGTTTTAACCAGCGCACGAAGCCGCCGGTTTTAATCAGTAAAATGGCCAGGAACGGTAGGGCGGTCAGCACCACGGTGGTTTTCATGGTCTCAAGCGAAGCGCCGGTAAACAGAATCGACAGCGGGATGAGGGTGATCACCACGCACCAGAACAGGCGCATGCCGCGATCCGGATCCTCGCCTTCGCGCAGGTTGCGGGTACTGGTCGCCGCCATGGTGTAGGCCACCGCATCCATGTGCGAGGCGAGGAAAACAATCATCACGAACAGATAGGCGGCGAGGAACAGCTTACCTGCCGGCAGCGACATCAGGACCTGCTGGACGGCGGTTTCGCCGCCGAGAGTCTGCATCACCTGTGGTACGTTAATCACGCCGTTGACGAACTGATGCATGGCATAGCTTTCCATCACCCCGAAGAAAAACCAGCAGCCGGCGGTGCTACCGAGGAGCAGTCCCCAGATCACCTCTTTGATTTTGCGCCCGCGGGAGACGCGGGTGACGAACATCGCCACGCCTGGGGTATAGGAGATCCACCACAGCCAGTAGAAGACGGTCCAGTTGCGGGTAAAGGCGCCGTCGCCGAGCGGGTCGGTAAACAGGCTCATCTGCAGGAAGTTTTGGGTCGTCAGGCCGACGGCGTTAATGACGTTATTGGTGATGAATTCGGTCGGGCCAACCAGTAATACCACCAACGGCAGCAGAAACGCCCCCCAGCCGACCATTTTGCTCAGGCGCTGCAGGCCGTTGTTGATGCCAATCCACGAACTCATGCAGAAAATACCGCCGGAGAGCAGGATCACAAATGCCTGCACGGTGAAGTTATCCGGCAGTCCGGTCAGCGCTGACAGGCCGCGGGTGAAGGTGGCGGCGGTGACTACCAGCGAAATGGTTAACGCGCCGACGGTAGCGATCAGGAACATCAGATCGACCAGACGGCCCCAGAAACCTTGCGGATTAACGCCGGTGATCGCTGAAACGATCCCGGAGAGGCTGAGGCCTTTATTTTTCCGCACGTGGAAGTGATAGGCCATGATCAGCGAGGCGAGGGTATAGGTTGCCCAGGCGCTTACGCCCCAGTGGAAGAAAGAGTAAGGGATGCTGTATTCCAGCGCTTTCGGCGATTGCGGGGCAATGTTAAGGCCCGGGGTCTGGTAGTAATAAGCCCATTCGGCAACGCCCCAGTACAGCGTGGAGGAGCCGAGACCGGCGCAGATAAACATAAACAGCCATGAGAGGGTACTGTATTCGACTTTACCTTCGCCGAGCCGGATATTGCCGTATTTGCTGGTGGCCAGATACAACACCAGTCCCAGCGCCAGCAGCACCAGTACCTGTACCGTGGAACCCAGCAGGCGGGTCACGCCGTTAAAAATCGAATCAGCCGCCTGCGCGGTTTGCTGGGGGAAGAGACTTAATGTAGCGGTGATGAAAACAATGGCCGCCAGGCTGATGGCAATCAGCGGCACATCTTTTTTCTTTACGTTGCTCAACATGAGTGATCTCCTGGGCATGATTGCCCGTCGGTGGCTTTAGCCTGTCGTTGTTATCACGCTGTAGGGTCAGGGTTCGTAGCAAGATGCTATTAACAATTGGATTATTTCTTCGTTACATGAATTAAACAATTGGCCGTTTCGTGAAGCAATAAAACACGAAACGGAAATAATAAAAGGTGAATTGGCGCAGGTTCTGTCCTTTCAGGAATTAATAAAGTTCACCGCTGTGATGCGGTTCACTTGTCAATCGTGGGGGATTCTGCATAGCGAAAAGAGAGGGGAGTTGGCGGACCAGGCGCGCGGGTTTTCCCGGGTAGCGGCTGCGCCTTACCCGGGCTACTTGCTGTGCCGTTTTTTTGCCGGGTGGCGGCTGTGCCTTACCCGGCCTACTCACTACATTATCGTGCCATTGTAGCCTCGGTAAGCGCAGCGCCACCGGGGAGTGGCGGAGTAATTACGCCAAAATGGCCTTGCAGATAGCCTCGCTAACCTGCTGCGTTGAGGCACTGCCTTTCATGTCCGGAGTTTTCGGTCCGCAGGCGATCGTCTGCTCAATCGCCGCCAGAATGCCATCGTGAGCGGCGTGGTAGCGCTCATCGCCGTTGCCGAGGAAATCGAGCATCATCGCCCCGGCCCAAACGGTGGCGATCGGGTTGGCGATATTTTTACCGTAAATATCCGGCGCCGACCCGTGAACCGGTTCGAACAGCGACGGGAAATTGCGCTCCGGATTGAGATTGGCCGACGGCGCAATGCCGATAGTGCCGGTACAGGCCGGGCCGAGATCGGAGAGAATATCGCCGAACAGGTTGGAGCCGACCACCACGTCAAAACGCTCCGGCTGCAGCACGAAGCGGGCACACAGGATATCGATATGCTGCTTGTCCCAGCGAATTTCGGGATAGTTTTTGGCCATCTCTTCCACCCGCTCATCCCAGTAGGGCATGCTGATCGCCAGACCGTTGGATTTGGTTGCGGAGGTCAGCGTTTTGCGTGGGCGGCTTTTCGCCAGTTCGAAGGCGTAGCGCAGGATCCGGTCCACGCCGCGGCGGGTAAAGACCGACTCCTGAATCACCACTTCATGCTCGGTGCCTTCATTGGCGCGGCCGCCGAGGGCGGAATATTCGCCTTCGGTATTTTCGCGCACCACGTAAAAATCAATATCGCCGGCCTTTTTACCCGCCAGCGGGCAGGGGACGCCGGGGAACAGGCGCACCGGGCGCAGGTTGACGTATTGATCGAACTCGCGGCGGAACTTCAGCAGCGACCCCCACAGCGAAATGTGGTCGGGAACGGTATCCGGCCAGCCGACGGCGCCGAAGTAGATAGCATCGAAGCCCTGCAGCTGCTCGCGCCAGTCGTCCGGCATCATCTTGCCATAATGGGCGTAATATTCGCAGCTTGCCCACTCCATCTGCTCGAAGCTCAGCGACAGATCCCAACGCTGTGCGGCGGCTTGCAGCACGCGAATCCCTTCAGGCAGAACTTCTTTGCCAATTCCGTCACCCGGGATGGCGGCAATACGACAGGTTTTTTCATTCCGGTTCTCACTTTTTAACGATGATGTTTGACCACCTGCCTATCCTATAATTGACTGGTTCATAATTAATCACGCTAACTGGTGAAACATAAAACACAGATCATGAATAATCTGCCGCTGCTAAATGATTTACGCGTCTTTATGCTGGTCGCTCGCCGGGCCGGGTTCGCCGCCGCCGCCGAGGAGCTTGGCGTATCGCCGGCGTTCGTCAGCAAGCGGGTTTCGCTGCTGGAGCAAACCCTGAATGTGATGTTGCTGCACCGGACCACCCGTCGGGTCACCATTACCGAAGAGGGGGAGCGGATCTATGAATGGGCGCAGCGCATTTTGCAGGATGTCGATGAGATGATGGATGAGCTTTCCGACGTGCGCCAGGTGCCGCAGGGAACGCTGCGTATTATCAGTAGCTTCGGCTTTGGCCGTCGGGTTGTCGCCCCGGCGCTGTCGGCGCTGGCTCTCCAGTACCCGCAGCTGGAGCTGCGTTTCGATGTCCAGGACCGGCTGGTGGATTTAGTCAATGAAGGGGTGGATCTCGATATTCGCGTCGGCGACGATATCGCACCGAATCTGATTGCCCGCCAGCTGGCGGCCAATCACCGCGTACTCTGCGCCTCGCCGCAGTTCCTTGCCCGCCATGCGCCGCCGAAACAGCTGAGCGATCTGGCCGCGTTACCCTGCCTGGTGATTAAAGAGCGCGATCACCCGTTCGGCGTCTGGCAATTGCATAGTAAAGAGGGCCAGCACGCCATCAAGGTAACCGGGCCGCTCTCCTCCAACCATGGTGAAATTGTGCATCAGTGGTGTCTGGACGGGCAGGGGATTGCGCTCCGTTCGTGGTGGGACGTCCGGGAGAATATCGCCAGCGGACATCTGGTGCAGGTGCTGCCGGACTACTGGCAGCCGGCCAACGTCTGGGCGGTTTACGTCTCCCGGCTGGCGACGTCGGCCAAAATCCGCACCACCGTGGAGTTTCTGCGCCACTACTTTCAGCTGCACTATCCGCAGCATGAGCCGACGGCCAGCGCCGTCGGCAGAGGCGATTAAACCCCAAGGCGGTCGCGCAGGCTGTAGTAGGCGGCGCCCATGGCGGTAAAAGGAATGCGCAGGCTGCGGCCGCCCGGGAACGGGTAGTGCGGCAGTTTGGCGAAGGCGTCGAAACGCTCGGCGTCGCCGCGCAGCAGCTCTGAAATCAAGCGTCCGGCAAGGTGGGTACAGGTCACGCCGTGGCCGCTGTAGCCCTGCATGTAGTAAATATTGTTATCGAGACGCCCGAACTGCGGCATCCGCGACAGGGTTAGCAGGAAGTTGCCCGTCCAGCGGTAGTCAATCTTCACCCCCTGCAGCTGCGGGAAGGTTTTCAGCAGTTTCGGCATAATCAGCCGCTCCACGTCGTCCGGATCGCGCGCGCCGTAGACCACGCCGCCGCCGTACAGCAGACGGTTGTCGCCGGTCAGACGGTAGTAGTCCAGCAGGTAGTTACAGTCTTCCACACAGTAGTTTTTCGGGATCAGCGAGCGGGCGACCTCTTCCGACAGCGGAGCGGTAGTGACCACCTGGGTGCCGCACGGCATGCTGCGTTTCGCCAGCTCCGGCTCCAGTTTATCGCCGAGATAGGCGTTGCCGGCGACGATCACGTAGCGCGCGGTGACCTGGCCGCGCGCGGTGCTGACCACCGCCGGGCTGGTGTGCTGGATGCGGGTGACCGGCGACTGCTCATACACCCGGCCGCCGTTCAGGCGAATGGCATCCGCTTCGCCGATGGCGAGGTTCAGCGGGTGAATATGGCCGCCGCTGTGGTCGAGCAGGGCGCCGACGTAGCGGTCGCTGTCCACTTCGCGACGAATGGCCTCTCTGTCCAGCAGCTCCAGCTGGGTGTTGCCGTAGCGCTCCCAGTTGGCTTTCTGCTCTTCCAGGGTTTCCAGCTGTTTATGGTTCATCGCCACGAACAGGCCGCCCGGGCGGTAATCGCACTGGATCTGATACCGCTGGATGCGTTCGCGGATGATATCGCCGCCTTCGAACATCATGCTGCCGAGCATTTTTGCCGCATCCGGGCCGTAGTTCTTTTCAATGACGTCGATATCGCGGCTATAGGAGTTGACCAGCTGCCCGCCGTTGCGGCCGCTGGCGCCGAAGCCGATGCGCGCCCCTTCCAGCACCACCACGTCGTAGCCCATTTCGGCCAGATGCAGGGCAGACGAGAGGCCGGTGTAGCCGCCGCCGACGACGCAGACGTCACAGTTGATGGATCCCTCCAGCGTCGGGAACGGTTCATACTTGTTGGCGCTGGCGGCATAGTAGCTAGTGGTATGTTCAGTCATGATCAAGACTCCAGGGCAATCCAGATGGTTTTCAGTTCGGTGAATTTTTCCAGCGCGTGCAGCGATTTATCGCGCCCGTTGCCGCTCTGCTTGTAGCCGCCGAACGGAACGGTCATATCACCATCGTTATAGTTGTTGACGAAGACCGAGCCGGCCTTCAGGCGGCGGCTCATGCGGTGGGCGCGGGAGAGATCGCGGGTCCACACCGCGGCGCCCAAGCCGTAGTCGCTGTCATTGGCGAGCTTTAGCGCCTCTTCTTCGCTTTTGAAGCGGGTCACCACCAGCACCGGGCCGAAGATCTCTTCCCGGCTGAGGGTTGATGCCGGGTCGACGTCAACGAAAATGGTCGGGCCAACGGCGGCAGGCCACGGGTTTTTCCGTCCGTCGAGGAACAGGGTGCTTTGGCTTTCGCCGCCGCGAATAAAGCTATGCACGTTGTCGGCATGGGTATTGTCAATCAGCATGCCCATGGTGGTGTCCGGATCGAGCGGGTTGCCCGGCTGCCAGTGTTGCGCCTCAGCTTTCAGCCGTGCCAGGAACTCGTCAGCGATGCTCTCCTCGAGCAGCAGACGGGTCCCGGCGATGCACACCTGTCCCTGGTTGTAGAAGATGCCGCCGGCGGTGGCGCGAACCGCTTGTTGCAGATCCGGGCAATCGGCGAAGACAATGTTGGCGCTCTTGCCGCCCGCTTCCAGCCACACGCGCTTCATATTGCTGTCGCCGGCGTCTTTCAGCAGCTGCTTGCCGGTGCGGGTGGAACCGGTGAAGGTGATGACTTCAACATCAGGATGCAGGGCCAGCGCCTGCCCGGCCTCGTGGCCAAAGCCGCTGACCACGTTCAACACGCCGTCCGGCAGGCCGGCCTCTTTCGCCAGCCCGGCCAGACGCAGGGCGGTAAGCGGCGATTTTTCCGAGGGTTTGAGGATTACGCTATTGCCCGCCGCCAGCGCCGGGCCGAGTTTCCAGCAGGCCAGCAGCAGCGGGAAGTTCCACGGCACCACCGCGGCGATCACGCCAATTGGTTCGCGAACGATCATCGCCAGCTCGTTGCTGCCGGTGGGGGCCACTTCGCCATAGACTTTATCCAGCGCTTCGGCATACCAGCGAATGGCGCGGGCGGCGCCGGGAATATCGTCGCGCAGGCTGTGGCGAATCGGCTTGCCGGTATCCAGCGTTTCCAGCAGCGCCAGCTCTTCACGATGGGCCTCCATCAGATCAGCAAAGCGAGTGAGAACCGCTTTACGCCGGGTCGGAGAGGCCTGCGACCAGTCGCCGTTATCAAAAGCCTGGCGCGCGGCCTTCACCGCCCGTTCGACGTCGGCTTTTTTACCGCGGGCGACCTGGGCTAATGTCTGCTGCGCGGCAGGGTCGATCGTTTCAAAGGTGGTATTATCGGCCGCGGCGCAATATTCGCCGTTAATAAATAAGCGTGTTTCAATGGCCAGGTTTTTCGCTTTTTCCTGCCAGTAAGCCAGGTGCTGAAAATTCATCATGACTCCTTAAAAACATTATCGGCAAAATAATCAGTGCGGCGTTTTCAGGCTGCACGGGGGCACTGCGCCGGGCGCAGGGCATAGCGTATCCCCGGAGTTGAATACCGTTTTATTCTCCTGAGTTTTGACAGGTTGTTTGCAACCCGAATTATTCAGGAGCGAGTCGCCATTCACTGGCGTTAATTATTTCAGGGCCAACAGGAAATAATATTCCGTACGGCGCAGACGTTATTACTACGAGTTCTTCGCCGCGACGAAAATAGATTTTCCGTCGCGACAGGCCTGAAGTAAGCCTGAACCTCGTTCAGGCGAAATAATCAGAATGTGGTGGGGGTGTGGGCACTGATGATGCGGCAGATGCCTGCCGAGGTGTTGCTGAAGCTGTGCGGAATGCCGGTATTAATGGCATAGCTCTGTCCAGCCACCAGGTGGTACGACTGACCGTTAATGGTCAGCACGATCTCACCTTCCAGTATGGTGCCTATCTCCTCACCCTGATGCTTAATCCTCTCCCCGGTCGTGGTTCCAGGCTGGTAAGTTTCAAAAATCATCGCCAGCGTACGGTTCGGATTTCCGTTATGAACCAGCTTCATGGAAACGCCCTGACTTCCCATCTCAATCAGGTCATCCTGATTAATGACCACCTGGGGTTCGTCCGGCTTTTCGGGTTCAGAAAAGAATTCCGAGAGCGACAGCCCATAGACTTTCAGCAGCTTTTGCAGCGTACTGATGGCAGGACTGACTTTATCCTGCTCTATGGTGCTGATGGCACTATGTGTTAACCCAGACAGTTCGGCGGCACGACGCTGTGAGAGACCCAGCTGTTGGCGGATCTCTGACAGACGTTTCCCTGGCGCCAGTCCGTCATCGCTCATATTTGCATTTCCTTAACGGTAGTGGTCAGCGCCGCCGCTTTTCAGCATGATGGCCCTGACAGGCGGTGATAAAACCATCAAACAACATACGCGACAGGGCGTATTCGCTACTGTTCCATTCTGGATGCCACTGTACGCCCAGCGCGAAAGGATGATCGTTCACGCTGACCGCTTCCACCAGTCCATCCGGCGCTCGCGCCTCCACGCGCAGCTGCGGACTGAGGGTTTTTGCCCCTTGCCCATGTAGCGAGTTTACCCAAAACGTGTTGCAGCCCGGTATCAATTGCGACAGCAATCCTCCTTCCTGAACCTCAACCTGATGGGACGGCGCATACTGCTGCTCGACGGGCAGTTCAGGATCTTCGCGATGTTCAAGGAGCTCAGGCTGCTCGAACAGACGACGATACAGAGTCCCGCCGGTGGCGACAACCAGTTCCTGCAGTCCACGACAGATGGCGAAAATGGGGATGCGCCTTTCGAGCGCGGCGTTAATCAGCGCCATGCTCAGAAGATCACGCCCGGGGTCGGCGTCAGGCTCATCGCCGTTTTCACCATAAAGGTGCGGCTGCACATTGCTGGGGCTGCCTGGCAGGTAGATCCCGTCCAGTTTATCAACGACCGCGTTCAGTAGCTCCGGCTCCGCCAGCGCATGCGGCAGGGCAATCGGCAGTCCGCCGGCGTTAACAATTGCATTCAGGTACTTTTCTTGCAAGGTCTGGGTCTGGTGACCCTTAAGCCTGTTTCTACACATCACGACGCCAATAACTGGCTTGTACATTATATTTTCCATGATCGCCCTCACAAAGTGGACTAAATTATGACCGCTATAGCGGGTTTAACGGCCATATCGTTCAATATTTTCTCAATCTAGCAGTGGAAATAGCCCTTTGCAAACTTAATTTAACATTTGACAAACAATTTATTTGCATACACAGTCGATGGGGTGGACATTATATTTAACGGTCTGAGTGCAGGACCGAAACCCAACCAACGGCGGTGAATCATGGAAACCAATATCGTAGAAGTTGAGAATTTTGTTCAGCAAACGGAAGAGAGACGGGTTAGCGCGTTCGCGAAAGAAGTGAAGCGCTACCTCGAAACCTACCCTGATACCCAGTATGTCGATGTCCTCCTCACTGACCTGAACGGCTGCTTCCGCGGCAAGCGCATCCCGGTTGCCGGCCTGAGCAAACTGGAGAAAGGCTGTTATTTCCCGGCCTCGGTGTTTGCGATGGATATTCTCGGCAATGTGGTGGAAGAGGCCGGTCTGGGCCAGGAGATGGGCGAGCCGGATCGCAGCTGCATCCCGGTACCCGGCACCTTAACCCCTTCGGCGGCTGACCCACAATCGATAGCCCAGGTACAGCTAACCATGGTTGATGAAGATGGCGCTCCCTTTGACGTTGAGCCGCGGAACGTACTCAACCGCCTCTGGCAGCAGTTGCGCCAGCGCGGGCTGTTCCCCGTGGTAGCGGTAGAGCTGGAGTTCTATTTACTGGACCGCAAACGCGATGCCGAAGGCTACCTGCAGCCGCCGTGTGCGCCGGGCACCGACGATCGCAACACCCAAAGCCAGGTCTACTCGGTCGATAACCTTAACCACTTCGCCGACGTGCTCAACGACATCGACGAGCTGGCCAAACTGCAGCTGATCCCCGCCGATGGCGCGGTGGCGGAAGCCTCGCCGGGCCAGTTTGAAATCAACCTTCACCATACCGATAACGTGCTGGACGCCTGCGATGATGCGCTGGCGTTAAAACGTCTCGTGCGTTTGATGGCGGAGAAGCATAAGATGCACGCCACTTTTATGGCGAAGCCTTATGAAGAGCATGCCGGCAGTGGGATGCATATCCACATCAGCATGCTGAACAATAAAGGGGAAAACGTGCTGGTGGACGGCGATGGGGAAGACTCTGCGCTGCTCAAACGCGCGCTGGCCGGGATGATCGATCTGATGCCGGCTTCGATGGCGCTGCTGGCGCCGAACGTGAACTCGTATCGCCGCTTCCAGCCGGGGATGTACGTCCCGACGCAGGCTTCGTGGGGGCATAACAACCGCACCGTCGCGCTGCGTATTCCGTGCGGCGAGCGGCAGAACCACCGCGTGGAGTATCGCGTCGCGGGGGCGGACGCCAACCCGTATCTGGTGATGGCGGCGATTTTTGCCGGCATTCTGCACGGGCTGGATAACCCCCAGCTGCCTTTACAGGAAGAGGTGGAAGGTAACGGTCTGGAACAAGAGGGCCTGCCATTCCCGATCCGCCAGAGCGATGCGCTGTGGGAGTTTATGCAGAACGATCACTTGCGTGAGCGCCTCGGCGAGCGTTTCTGCCATGTTTTCCATGCCTGTAAGCATGATGAATTACTGCAGTTTGAGCGTCTTATCACAGAAACCGAAATTGAGTGGATGTTGAAAAACGCCTGATGGTCGCCCCGCGAGGGGCCCATAAGTTTGGTAATCAGTAGCATCATACGGCCTGAGCGGAGCCTGGCCGACGTTTTTGCTGGGAGCCCAGCCATTTCCCGGATGTCGCGTTAAGGAGCGCAGGCGGCAACGGGGCTTCAGTTAACGACACAGTGTGTGACGAGGAAATGAGATGATGCAGATGTTCAAATATCCGCAGGGAGAGGGAGGCCGCTCAGGCCGCATTGGATGCCAGCCAGCTACCGCTTACCGGTCCGTCTTACCCTTTTATCTATGCCTTACCCCTTTGCTAAGCAGGTTTGTCACGCGGACGTTGGGCCCGCAAACTGTTAACAGCAAGGGGGGTATGGTCGATGGCTATTAATCCTCCGGCGCATAACGCCGCTCAGGCGGGCAGACCGCGTCTGCGTAAATCCCTCAAACTCTGGCAAGTGGTGATGATGGGGCTGGCCTATCTGACGCCAATGACGGTGTTTGATACCTTCGGCATCGTCTCCGGCATCAGCAATGGCCACGTTCCGGCGTCTTATCTGCTGGCGCTGGCTGGCGTGCTGTTCACCGCCATCAGCTACGGCAAACTGGTGCGTCAGTTTCCGGAAGCCGGTTCCGCCTATACCTACGCGCAAAAATCCATCAGTCCGCACGTCGGCTTTATGGTTGGCTGGTCGTCGCTGCTGGATTATCTGTTTCTGCCGATGATCAACGTCCTGCTGGCGAAGATCTATCTCTCGGCCTTGTTCCCCGAAGTGCCGCCGTGGGTGTGGGTAGTGACCTTTGTCGCTATTCTGACCGCCGCGAACCTGAAAAGCGTTAACCTGGTGGCCAACTTCAATACCCTGTTCGTGCTGGTGCAGATTTCGATCATGGTGGTGTTTGTCATTCTGGTGGTGCAGGGGCTGCATAAAGGCGAGGGGGTGGGTACCGTCTGGTCGCTGCAGCCGTTTATCAGCCAGAATGCGCATCTGATCCCGATTATTACCGGCGCGACCATTGTCTGCTTCTCGTTTCTCGGCTTCGACGCGGTGACCACCCTGTCGGAAGAGACCCCTGACGCCGCGCGAGTGATCCCGAAGGCAATTTTTCTCACCGCGATGTACGGCGGCATTATCTTTATCGTCGCGTCGTTCTTTATGCAGCTGTTCTTCCCGGATATTCATCGCTTTAAAGACCCAGATGCCGCGCTGCCGGAGATTGCGCTGTACGTGGGCGGCAAGCTGTTCCAGTCGATTTTCCTGTGCACCACCTTTGTTAACACCCTGGCGTCCGGCCTGGCCTCCCATGCCAGCGTCTCCCGTCTGCTGTACGTGATGGGCCGCGACAACGTCTTCCCGGAGCGCATTTTTGGCTATGTGCATCCGAAATGGCGTACCCCGGCGCTGAACGTGATTATGGTGGGCATCGTTGCGCTGTCGGCGCTGTTCTTCGACCTGGTGACCGCCACCGCGTTGATTAATTTCGGCGCGCTGGTGGCCTTCACCTTCGTTAACCTGTCGGTGTTCAACCACTTCTGGCGGCGCAAGGGGTACAACAAAACCTGGAAGGATCGACTGCATTATCTGCTGCTGCCGATGGTCGGGGCGTTGACGGTCGGGGTATTGTGGATCAATCTCGAGGCCACCTCCCTGACGCTCGGCCTGGTGTGGGCGGCGCTTGGTCTGCTGTACCTGACTTATCTGACCCGACGCTTCCGCAAACCGCCGCCGCAGTTTGATGCCGCTAAAGCGGAGCAGGCCTGGGAGTCATAGGTTCTGAGGCATAAACTGAACGAAGGCAGGCCCGCAGGCCTGCCTTCGTTTTGGCTTCGGTAAGGGACAGTACAGGACGGTAAAGAAATCAGCAGAAAACGGTGGGGAACGGAAGGTATTATTTCTTCTTTTTATGGACAGGTAACTGACTGGCGCGCCGCTCTTTGAGGTACGACACCAGGCTGTAGATGGCGACGCCCAGCAGCGCCACCGCGACGATAAAGAGAATAAGACCCGACATAGACCAACCTAATATTCTGTTTGGAAAGGGAAAAAGATACAGGGCTCTGTGTGAAGATAACATCGGGATATGTCTGAAAGATGACGCCTCATCGCGAGAATATCCGGCGGCGGGGTTGTGATAAAATATTTCCCGCAGGGATGTGACCGCCTGGGTTTCACCTGAAATGGCGTAACACTCCGTTAAGTGATTTTACAGAAGTGCGGCCTACAGCGAGTTACGCTGACCGCGAATAAGAACGATCTGAGAGTCAGTCATGTATAAGAAAACCCTCAGCCTGCTGGGCGTAGCGTTGGCGCTGTCTGCCTTCGCCAGTCAGGCTGAAAGTGAACGTCAGGCGAGCCGCGAGCGGATCGTGGAGCAGGTCCTCAAGCCGTGTGAAGGCAAAAAGGCGGGCGATAAGGTGGTGATTACCGATCGCCGCGGCGGCGAGCACGAGGCGATCTGTACCCTGACGGCGGTTCCGCTACCGGAGTAGCGCCTGCCGCACGGTGCCGCTTATCGATACCGCGGCGCAGGCTGTCCGGTTCGCGCGCTGGTAAACAGCGCCACTCTGGACTGCTCAAAAGTCTCCCACAGTCCCAGGTCATGAACCGGTGGTAAGGTGACCTGTTCCCCCATCTCCAGCCCCCTGAGAGCGGCGTCAACCAGATCCTCGGTGGTCATTACCGTGCCGCTGGGCAGAGCGTCCAGCGCCACGCCGGAGGTCGGCCACAGATCGGTAGCGGTCGCCGCCGGCAATACCGCCTGAATACGCACGCCGCTGTCGGCAAACTCCTCCTGCAGGCCGCGGGTGAAGCTCAACACCCAGGCTTTGCTGGCGCTGTAGACTGCGCTGCCCGGCAGCGTATGCAGCGCGAGGATAGAGGCAATATTGATCAGCGTCCCCCGGCGTCGTGGGGTGAAAGCGGCCAGCGCGGCATAGCTCAGACGCAGCAGCGCGGTGGTGTTGAGCGTATGAATCGCCTGGTGCTCGCGTGGCGTACTGGCGAGAAAACCCGCCAATTTCGCGGTGCCGGCGTTGTTAATGAACAGGTCGATGGCGGGATCCTGCTGCAGACGCTGCTCTACGGCGGCAATCCCGTGCTCTTCGCTAAGATCGGCTTTGAGGATGCTTGCCTGGATGGCGTAGCGCGCCTGCAGCTGGTCGGCGAGCGCCTGCAGACGGTCTTCACGACGGGCGGCGAGGATCAGGTTGTAGCCGCGGGCGGCGAGTCGTTCGGCATAGATCGCGCCGATACCTGAGGACGCGCCGGTGATAAAAGCTGTGTGCGATGGTTGGGTCATGAGAAATGCCTCGTAAAAGGTTGCATTATTAAACCAAATTCAGCATGAGATATTAGGTTTAATAATGCAACCATTTTGCCAGGACTTTTTCATTTTTGCCTGTCGCGGGCAGCGTTTAGTCGTTCAGCGGGATAGCGATGGTGATGTCCGCCGGGGCCAGCTCACGGCCATCTGCCGCCTGCAGGACCAGCTTACGCAGGGGCTGGCGCTGCTGGCGGTCAATGAGCCGGGTCGCCGGTTCGTCAGGATCGAACAGATAGTCGTCTGCCCACTGGGAGAGGGCGACCAGCACCGTTTGCAGGGCACGGCCCTTATCGGTCAGGACATACTCCTGCCAGGCGCTGCCGTCGGAGGCCGGCTGCAGGCGCAGGATGCCTTCATCCACCAGCATTTTCAGCCGCCCGGCGAGCATGTTTTTGGCGATACCGAGGTTTTTCTGGAATTCGCTAAAACGGCGCACCCCGCGCAGAGCATCGCGGACGATCAGCAGCGACCACCAGTCGCCGATAACGTCGAGGGAGCGGGCGATAGGGCAACAGCTGTTTTCCAGACGGGTACGTTTCACGAAAGCCTCCAGGTTAATTGTTTCATTATAAAACTCTTTGCCTGGCAGGGGAAATTTTCGGCTACGGTCTAAGTTTGCGAGCGATTACCAGGAAAAATGTCATAAATCCGGCACAATTAACGCGATGATAATAAATGACTAAGGATGAAGGGATGAAAAAACGTCTACTTGCCGCCGCCGTTGCCGGCGCGGTGATGTTATCCGCTGGCGCTCAGGCGCAGGACACGGCCGCCCCGGAGGGGTATCAGCTGCAGCAGGTGCTGATCATGAGTCGTCACAACCTGCGTGCGCCGTTGGCCAATAACGGCAGCGTGCTGGAGCAGTCCACCGCCAAGGCCTGGCCGCAGTGGGATGTGCCGGGCGGCCAGCTGACCACCAAAGGCGGTGTGCTGGAGGTGTATATGGGCCACTATATGCGCGAATGGCTGGCGCAGCAGAAGCTGGTGACCAGCGGCGAGTGCCCGCCGGAAAACGCGGTTTATGCCTACGCTAACAGCCTGCAGCGCACCGTCGCCACCGCGCAGTTCTTTATCACCGGCGCGTTCCCGGGCTGCGGCATCCCGGTGCATCACCAGCCTCAGATGGGCACCATGGACCCGACCTTCAACCCGGTTATTACCGACGACTCCCCGGCGTTTCGCGAGAAAGCGCTGCAGGCGATGGAAAAAGAGCGCCAGGGAATGCAGTTGACCGAGAGCTACAAGCTGCTGGAGACGATGATCGATTACCGCAACTCACCCTCCTGCAAAGAGAAGAAGGTCTGTTCCCTGAGCGAGGGTAAAGATACCTTTAGCGCCGGTTATCAGCAGGAGCCGGGAGTGTCCGGACCGTTGAAGGTTGGCAACTCGCTGGTAGACGCCTTCACCCTGCAATATTATGAAGGCTTCCCGAAAGATCAGGTGGCGTGGGGGGAGATCGCCAGCGATAAGCAGTGGCAAGTGCTGTCGAAGCTGAAAAATGGCTATCAGGATAGTCTGTTTACCTCGGTGGCGGTGGCGCAAAACGTCGCCAAACCGCTGGTTAAATATATCGATAACGCGCTGGTGGGCGAGGGAGCCAGCAAGGCGAAAGTCACGCTGCTGGTGGGACACGACTCGAATATCGCTTCGCTGCTCACCGCCCTGGACTTTAAGCCCTATCAACTGCCCGGCCAGTATGAGCGCACTCCTATCGGCGGCAAACTGCTGTTTCAGCGCTGGCATGACAGCGCCGGCAATCGCGATCTGATGAAGATTGAGTATGTCTATCAAAGTACCGAGCAACTGCGTAACGCCGACGCGTTAACCCTGCAGGCCCCGCCGCAGCGGGTCACTCTGGCGCTTAACGGCTGTCCGGTTGATGACCAGGGATTCTGCCCGCTGGAGACCTTTAAAAAGGTGATCAACGAGGCGGCGAAATAACGAAAAAAACCCGGAGCACTCCGGGTTGTTGTCCCCATGAACTACCTGGTAATTCTTAAAAGATCATGGAGTTAGCCGCTTACAGGGGTATCAGCGTTAACCGCTATTCACCATTTTAGTGGATGGAATGTGGATACCATCACTAAGCGGATTCAGGTGAATTGCGTCGCTAAGGTGGTCGGGTGAAAAATGCGCATAAGTCATAGTCTGCTCAATTTTCGAATGTCCCAATATTTTATTTAACGTCAAGATATTCCCCCCATTAATCATGAAGTGCGCCGCAAAGGTATGACGCAAAACATGCGTAGCCTGGCCCTTGGGAAGATCTGGCTTTACCTCCCTAAGTACCTTGCGATATTCGACATAGTCAACGTCGAAGAGTCTGCCGGTGGTTTTGGTTTTGACGTATTTCATGACCTCATCAGAAATGGGGACGGTGCGCGCCTTCCCGTTTTTGGTTTTGGTAAACGTCACTTTTCCATGCATCATGTTCTGAGCCAGCATATTCAGCGATTCTCCCCAGCGGCCGCCGGTGCTTAAGCACAGAACAGTGAGGCGCCGGGCGTCACCACTTAAAGCTGAAAGCAGCCTTTCGATCTCTTCAGTACTCAGATAGGACATTTCGGGCCTTTCCTGCTTGAGATCTGTGATCCCTTTTAGTGGGTTCTCTGCGTGGAGATCTTCCGCTTCAGTCAATACACGGAATAGGCCTCGTAACGTACTCAAGTCGCGGTTAACAGTGGAAGCCTTAACCCCTTCATAAAGGCGCTGGCTTCTGTACTCAGCAATAAATCCCTTATTGATTTTTGAAAGGCGAGGGTTTCCCATATCACTAATTACCCGCTTAAGTTCGCGCTGTCGCTTCTCACCGTACTTATGACTTCGGCCGTGCAGCTCCCACCATCTATCAAGCAGCTCACTTAGTCGCCTGTGATCGGTTGGTTTATCCAGCCAGTCTTTGTCGTGCATATTGCTGATGACATATTTTTCAAAAGCCACGGCATCAGCTTTCTTTTTAAAAATCCGCTGTATACGACGTCCTGTCGCTCCACGCGGTCTAATATCCACTTTATAGCGTCCACCATCGATCAGCTTAACGGTCATAGCTGTCACCTCTGGTAAACACGTGATCTGGTGTCACGTAACAGATAGTTACGCGATAATTTTCATAGAGATAAGCAAGAAAGATGCTCAGCCAATTTTCTGGTCTGAGGGCTGAGAGGTTATTTCGTCTTGCCCAAAGTGTGCGAGAACCGGTGCGATCTGACCGGACTCAGGAGCAATCTTTCCTGTGATAAACCACAGGGCATATTTCTCGAAACGTGGGTGATTCAAGATGTTTGTTATCACTTCAGTGCTTGGTACGGTTTTGTTTTCTTCATAACGCCATAATGCATCGTTACCAATTCCGAGCATCCTTGCCACTTCCGGGCGACTGGTCAGCCGCTCACTTTCACGCATAAGCTTAAGCTTGGCACCAATACTCATATTCATATTGCAAATCTCCTATATGGATCGTAATATCACTATGTAAACCGCAATTGTGGGGTGATTTTTGAAGTAATACCCCAAACATGGAGATTATCACATGAAAGATGCAGTTTTGAGCGCACTGTTTAAGATTCCAGATCCGATCACTGCTGATGAGTTTTCTCGTCGAACCGGCAAAACGGAGTCAGCCGTTCGTCACATGATGGATCGCCGCCTTTTACCGATGGTCACTGAGCGCGAAGTACTTGGCCCTGATGGCAGTACTCGCCGCCTCCTGATTCTGTGGAACGAATGGCTTGAGATGGTTCATGAAGCTACGTCAAAACTCCCCCCTGAGCGACAGGACTGGCGAGCAGGTTGGATCAAGAAAGCCAATAAGCTGGCGAATGATATGGGCGTAAACATGTTTGGTGGCGGGGCTACGGTATGAATCCCTATTTGAAAGAAAGAATAGCACTCATGGTCACTGCGATTGCAGGCGTCTGTATCGGCGCGATCGCTGTTGCGCTGACGCTTAAGTTTATCCAGGTGTTTATCATTTAAGGATGGGCCTACATGAATAAATACCACTCACAGCATGGCAAGTTCGCGGGAAGTGTTCGCGGTAACCACTGCGATAATCTACCTAAAGTCACCTGGATAAATAAGCACGCCGGGATTTGTTGCGGCTTCACCATTCGCGTATTACCGCGCAGGGTAGGCAAGAGGCGTTATCAAATTATGAAAGATGGTGATTCTTTCGGAATTGACTTTGCATTATCTGAAGCGCGCAAAACGATAGACCGTATTATCACCAATCACCACTTTATTAATCATTAGGAGAACGGGAAATGAAACGCCTTTATGCTGAACAGATTAATAAAATGCTGGAAGATTATTATTTCAACCTGGAAAACAACCCACAGGGCCGCGAGTCGCATTACGGCGTATTAGCTAGCGGCGTCCAGCACGTTTACGGTACAGCCTTCTGCATGAATGATGATGACGCCCTCAGCGAGCTTCGTCCGTTCGTTAGCGCCATCATGAATGGTGAGGTTCCGTCACCAGCAGTTGTAGGGCTTGCTGTATGAGTATCTTCACCGAAGAGAAAACATCATGGGAACAGGAGATGCTGATCCGTGAGGCGATAGAAAACGCCGAACAGGGATTTACGGTTCACCTGAGAAACGGTGCGCGTATTGCCGTTAGCCCTGACAGTCCGTCAATAGATTTAATTATTTACGGTCTGGAAAAAACAATTCGCGGTAATCATGAGCGTGCGCGAATAACATTTATTGATTTTCTGTATTACTGGCATGAGAGGGTATTCAAGTCAATTAAACGAAAGCCGCGCCCTAACCACTAATTAACCAGCGTTAAAAACAACGGTATTCATTTTGCCGGGGACTCGTTTTGCCTTTTTCAGGAGGTCGCATGGGGGTTAAGTCAATCAAGCTGGAAAGCGGAATAAGCGATCCGGATTTTGTGGAAATAAGCATCAACGCACGGAAACACGAACGCGCGCACCTGCTCGGCTTACTGCGTATTTATGTTGGCCAGTTGAAAAAGGAAAGCGCCACCCCGGAAGAGATTTATTCATCAATCGAACAGTGGGCTGACGCCCGCGAATTAACCATCACTGAGGAAAGCAAACAATGAACCACTTAATGATCGACATTGAAACACTCAGCACCCAGCCGAATGCAGTGATTTGCGCGATTGGCGCGGTTTTCTTCGAGCCATCAACCGGTAAAACCGGCCCTTCGTTCTATCAAACCATTGATCCGCGAACCTCGCAGAATCGCGGCGCGCATATCTCCGCCGACACGGTGATGTGGTGGCTCAGGCAGGATAAAGAACCAATCAGCGAGCTGGTAGGCGCGAAGTCGCATGAAATTGAGGTGATGCTGGATTTCGCCAAATTCATTGAAGGCGCATTCCCTGAAACCAAGAAAAAGAATCTGAAGGTGTGGTGCAAGGGCGGTTCGTTTGATTTCCCGATCCTCAAATCTGCATTTGAACGCTCATCGCTCGAAGGCGTTTCCATGCTGCCGTGGCTTTATTGGAATGAATGCTGCTTCCGCTCGCTGCTTACAGTGGCCGGAGCTATCGGTTACGCCCCCCATCCGCGCCGCTCAGTTGCACACAACGCCTTAACCGACGCCATCTATCAGGCCGAGCAGGTTTGCGAGATCTGGCAGCGCCTGACCTCCCCGCACCTCGAATCATTGTGAGGCGCGCAATGACTAAATCACCTATCAAATGGGCTGGCGGCAAAACCCGCGTCATGCCGCAGCTGCTGATGCAACTGCCGAAAGCCGATTGTTTAATCGAGCCGTTCGTTGGCAGCGGTACCGTGTTTATGAACACGGAATACCGCCGTTACATCCTCTGCGATAGCAATCGCGCGCTGATCAATTTCTTTCGTGTGCTGACTTCCAACACCGAGCGACTGATTGATACCGCTCGCGGAATGTTCCTGGGTGGCAATAACGAAGAGCAATATTACAAGCGCCGTGCGCTATTTAACTCCATGCAGTGGAGCGATACGGGCAAGGCTGATACTGCTTTACTTTATGCCGCTTTGTTTCTGTATCTGAACCGACATTGCTTTAACGGGATATATCGCGTCAATCAGATGGGTGATCATAACGTCCCGTTCGGGAAATATGGCGCACCTTACTTACCGGCTGACGAGATGCGCCGCTTTGCCGAAAAGGCCAACGACACAAAAGTCGTTTTCATTGATGGCGATTTTCGTCACACCATCCCTTACGTTATGCAGCTGGCATATGACGCGGTTTTTTACTGCGACCCCCCCTACATTCCAGCCAGCAAGACAGCCAACTTCACTGCCTACGGCAAGCCATTTACCCTGGACGATCACCGCGACCTGGTTGCAACCCTGCTCGATGCTCAACGCCAGCACGGCACCCGCTCGGTGATATCAAACAGCGACACCCCAGAAACCCGCGAGATCTACTCCGCTTTCAATCTCCACGCCTTCAGCGTCCGCCGTTCTGTCAGCGCCAAAAGCCGCGACATGGCCGGTGAGGTTATTGGCGTTCTTCGCGTGTGCGATTGCTGTGGCCGTTCTGGTGGCGCGGGCTGCCCGGATTGTGGCCCTGCGATGGGTGACGCGACGTACGCATCTATTTGGCATGAAACTCACACCGCCGAAGGGTGGATTCCTACCGCGAACAACCAGGGGCTATCTGATGAACATGCTTGATGCCGTTGTGACGCGAGTTCTGGACGTTCGTCCATATCGCCACTTCTGGATCGTCGAGGTGGAGGTGGTGTGCTACGGCGATTACAGCAACACAGCCATCATCCGCGATAGCGAAAAAGAAGCCCGCCAGGTTAAGCCCGGCGACACAGTGACGATCTGAGACCCAGCAAATGAACGAAACCAATTACCGCCGGTTCTGGCGAAACCTTGTTATCTGCTGTGCGCTCTGCTCGCTGTTGTTCTGGCTCCCGATGGGCTATCTCGCCTTTCGTGTTTTCTCTGTGGTGTGGGAGGCGCTGTGGTTGCTTATTACAACGAAATAGACCTTCACGCAGCACAGCACCTGCGCAACCTTATCGACGCTGGCCATATTGCGCCGGGCGTCGTTGATACCCGTTCAATTGAGGATGTAACCCCCAATGACCTTATCGGATTCAATCAGTGCCATTTCTTCGCCGGGATCGGCGGTTGGTCGCTTGCCCTGCGCCGCGCAGGATGGCCTGACAGTCGCCCCGCATGGACTGCATCATGCCCCTGCCAGCCTTTCAGCGCGGCAGGCAAAGGGCTTGGGTTTGCTGACGAGCGGCACTTATGGCCCTCCGCACATTGGCTTGTCGGCCAGCGCCGCCCTGTCGTGGTCTTTGGCGAGCAATCTGGCAGCGCTGACGCAAACGACTGGATCGACCTTGTACAAGCTGACGTGGAAGCCCTGGGTTATGCCTTCGGCGCGGTTGCGTTTCCGTCTGCGAGCGTCGGCGCGCCGCACCAGAGAGACCGTGCTTATTGGGTGGCCGACGCCGATTGCCAGCAATGGGAGGGGCGCGGGGAACTTCAACCGACAGGGGGGGGTAAATCTTCAGACAGCGGCGTTATTATCGGGTCGGCCCACACCGACGGCAACGGACGGGAAAGGCGGTTATCAGGGCGGACGGATCCGCAACGGGAAGCTATCGACGGACAGGCTCGATGTGGCTGCGCAGCTTGCGGGCTGGCCGACGCCGACCACGAGCAACGACCGCTCGCCCTGTCCGCAAGAGGCTATGCGGACGTATCGCGACAATGGAACAAAGATTCAGAAGCGGCTACAGGATGTAGCTGCATTATGCGGCCCGGCCCGGTTAACGGCTTCTGGAGAGATGCTGATTGGCTCCACAGCCGGGATGGATGGTGGCGGCCAGTTAGACCCGGATCATTCCCGCTGGCTGATGGGGTTCCCGCCAGAGTGGGAAGACTGCGCGCCTACGGAAACGCCGTCAACGTTGAAGCGGCGGCAGCGTTCATAAGGTCCTACATGGCAGCGGTGGATCATGTCTGATTCCGCCGCTTTAGCATGGAGCTGGAACGCCAAACGGCAGGCTGTTAACCCCAATAGTGTTGCAGATTCTGCGATTGAGTATCTCACCCCGAAAGGCGAGCGGAAGACGCTCGCCTATGCGGATTTGGTCGATACCGTCTATCGCACCCCCATGCGCCCGCGCGAGGGCGCCGCGCGCGAAGCATTCGACCGCAAAGGCCACGCTCACTATCTGCGCCGCCGGGTTCAGACTTTGCCGGCGTTTATCCGCAAGCGCTTCTCTCTGCGCCTGGAATCGCTGGAACGTCACGACCCAAAAGAGGCGGTGCGCTGGCTGTTCAGCACGTTTGAGCGGCACGTGTTACGCCGCGTCGACGCGGTAAACGCCCAATACCTACCGCAGAGCGAACTCCCCGCGATCCTTGCGCCTCTCCGTGATGATTTTCACCTGCTGCCCTGGGCGGACAAAAAACGCCTGAAACGACTGGCCTATAAGCTCGCAAACCTGATGAAAAGCGAGTTTATGCGCGAGTTTGATTTCCAGTACGGGAAAACCGCCGATGTTGAGTTTGCCACGCTCTACGCCTACGGCTATATCGCCAGCAAGGCGACGAAGCTCAATATCGCGATCCCTGGCTGGGGTCGGTATTGCGATGAAGAGCTGGAAGCCGAAGAGACACTGCGTGCTGTTGCGCGACTTCAGTCGGAAAAGTGGTGGTTAGGAAAAATCCGCCGGATACACGACTGCTGGCGTGAGCACCTCATGATCGCCGCAGGCTACGTCAGCAAGGTGGCGTCGCCGTATTGCTCTGATCCGTGCTTCAAGGAATGGATAGCCCAGAAAAAAGCGAACTTTGAATACCTTCAGGCGATGGAACTGGAAGACCAGGACACCGGCGAGCGGACCTCGCTGCTTGATAAGGTCATGGGGAGTACGTCCAACCCTAAAAACGCTCGCGCCGAGCTGATGGTGCGCATGCGCGGTTTTGAGGATATGGCAAAGGAAATGGGTCTGGTCGGCATGTTTTACACGCTAACCGCACCGTCTCGCTATCACTCTACACACGTAAAATCGGGCAAGCGCAATGACAAATATCGCGATGCCAGCCCGCGACAAACGCAGAAATACTTATGCAAAGTCTGGGCGCGAGTCCGTGCAAAATGGGGTCGCGAGGGGATCCGCGCATTCGGTTTTCGCGTTGCTGAGCCGCACCATGACGGAACGCCACACTGGCATTTGCTGCTGTTTCTCCGCCCGGAAGAGGTGGAGTTTGCAACGGCTGTTTTCCGCAAGCATGCACTGAAAGAGGACGGCTACGAGCCGGGCGCGCAGGAGCACCGCTTTACCGTTACACCGATTGATGAAAAATTTGGCTCGGCAACGGGCTATATCGCGAAGTACATCTCTAAAAATATTGACGGTTACGGCATGGACGGCGAGTTAGACGACGAATCCGGCCAGCCCGTCAAAGAGATGGCGAAGCGCGTGCGCGCGTGGGCGTCGCGCTGGAATATCCGTCAGTTTCAGCAGATCGGCGGCGCTCCAGTGACTACATGGCGCGAGCTGCGCCGGTTAGGTAATCGCGAGCTGGTCCTGCACCCTGAGATCGAAGAAGCGCGAGCAGCTGCTGACGCGTCGGACTGGCCGGGGTACAACCACGCTCAGGGCGGCCCGTTGGTGTCCCGCGACTGCCTGCGCGTGCGCATCAGTTACGAATACACCGAAGAGGGCAACGATTATGGTGACACGGTCGCCAAAATAACCGGCGTCTATTGTCCTCTCACCATCCGTGAATCCGTCATTTTTACCCGCACCACCGATTACAAAATCGTACCGAAGCGCAAGCCAGCGGCGGTCGAGGTTTTGACCTTAGAAGGCCGCGCAGCGGCCCCTCGGAGTTCTGTCAATAACTGTACGGGGTGCGCCGAATCGGGCGAAAAAACACCGTCAGAAACGGCGGTGCCAGCTGATAAAACCGCGCCCGACAACAGTTCAGTGACAGAACTTCCGCTGAATATCGATGTTTTGAGGCGATATTCACGCCAGCAAAGGCAGGAGATCACCAGCAGGCTAAGAAAATCCGTCCGGGAAAGCTCAGATCAAGCCTTCATGCGCACCGCACGCGGCCTTCGCACGTCGATTGATGACAAAAGCGCGCTGACATGGGGGCCAAAAGTTACCGCAGCGAAAGACATGAGCTTGACCCCGGAAGAAGCAGAGCAGCGCTGGCGCGAGCAACTGTGGATCGAGGCGGAACGGCGCGCAGATAACTACGCGGCGGCGGTTGCGGAATACCAGAAGAAAAAGGCCGAAGCTGCATTGCGCCAGGCGCAGCAACAGGAAGCGACGCAAAAACACGGCGTCTCCGAGGAGATGATCGCTAGCATCGGCGCGCAGCTGCGCGACTGCCGGATTTTCGTCAGCGATGAAGTTGTGCGGTCAGTCGCTGGCGGCGCCCGCGTTCGCCACGGTGGCGGCCTACTCGCGGCGGACAATGGCCGGTTGCGTGAGGTGAAGGTGTGGCGGGCAGGTGAGAAAGATAAACTAACCAGCGAATTCATGGCGGCGTGGCGGATAATTGGTCGTTGGAAAAAACTATTAAGAAAAATTGCAAGGGGTGGGTAGGAGCAGTCTAGAATCATTGAGCCTGTTATGATCGAATTGTACAAATGATTGCATCTAATGCCGCTACGCCTGCTGTTTGCTGGCATCTGTCATGTTGAATAAGGCGATTTCATCGCGGGCTAGATGTGCGTGCTAGGGCGGGCAAACATCTTCACATGGACTGTTTAAAGGTGGGGGTTATCCAGTATGATAATTTAGCCTGATGAGATATACGTTCTTGTGAAATCATTGCTAGAATATTTTCAATAATGTAGCTATCTTTGATGAGTACTAATTGTGGTGGCTTATGATGCCTGCACACTAAAGTGTACTCAATATAATGGCTTTGTAGTCGTCTAATGCAGGAGGATTTGATGAACTTAACCCCATATACAAATGGCGTTCATTCTCTAGCCGAAGGGCTAAAGTGTTTACATCAATTCATTGAGAATGACCAAGATCCTTATCTTATGAAAGAAGTCGTAATTAAGATCCATCATGGGATGGAAACTTTATTAAAAGATCTTCTTTTTCAAAGGAACCCTATTTTCTTGCTAGGAGAGAAAACGACAGTTTCTCAAATAATTGAATATTACAAAGGTTTTTATGAAGGTAAAAATGACTATCTTTTTGATGATGCAAAAACTATAACCCCTGAAGAAACGATCAGAAGAATTAATGAATTGAAAATAGCGTCAGGCATCAGCAGTAAAGATTATCAACAGTTAACTGAGTCATTTAAATCATTAAACGCCACTAGAAATAAGTTACAGCACTTCACAGTGAAAGCTAACGCCGATGAAATAATTAAAGTACTGGCAAATCTTATTCCTAGTACAGTCGATCTACTGAAAAGATTCTACTCAAGAAATGAGTTAAGCTATTATCAACAAAGGATTGATCAAATCCCACACCTACCATTACTCGGAATGGAGCAACTCTTTGATGAGAAGCATGATATCGAAAATGATCTAAATGGTATCTATGCAGAGTCAACTAATGTAATTCGCCAGATTGAGGCTAAATATGGTCGTCTACTTAATGAAGCAATAGGAAAACTGCAAGGTTCTACCACGGAAAAAATTCAACTGACTTTCAAACTAGAGGATCATGGACATGTAGGCGCTCCACCATATATACCGACAATCGTTCTTGAAGGGTGGTTGAGGGAAAGATTTGAATCTTACAGAAATGCTACATCTGCGCGAATGTTTACTTTAAGGGGGGATAGTGAAATAACCGCAGTGTATAACTCAAGTTTAAGCATTTCTCAACCTGAAGTGATAAAGGCGGCAGAGGAATGGCATCAGGATACAGTTTCAAAAATAAATATTAGCTGTGATTCTTCGATAGATGTATTGAATTCTAGTATTTTCAATATACCAGATTTAAATGAATATATTTCGTTTCTTAAATCACCGAAAATAAACATCTTATTGCAAATCGAGTGCACTTTAAGTGGCATGTTCAATAGTTCTCATTTTGATATTAGTAAGATTATTGAATTGAAAGGTTCATTGATGGTTGAAATTACTTCTTATATATATGGCGACTCGGAAAAAATGCCATCGGTTAAAGGGGTTTATGAGTTGGGGCTTAATAAAAAAAATACGGCATTAAGCTTTCATGCTTTTGTGATTTCAAACGGTCAGGTTGGTGATCATCATTCATTGGAAATAAAAATAGATGATGTAGCAAATCTTGTGTTTGAGAAAAAAAAGTAACTATCATATCAACCGACTTTAATTAATTTCGAGTGCTAATAGCCTACAGACGTAGTCGTTAAAGGATGTATTGGATAAGTACTTATTTTTCTCTTAAGAGCAAGCTAATGAGTCACTTTGATCCGAATGTATATAGCACCGCGAAAAGTGAGTTAACATTGATAAAAAGCCGCCTAAACAGGCGGCTTTTCTGTGGTAGTGGGTGCTGAACTTCCCACATTCAGTCCTTTCGGATTGCCTCTCTTTATGCGTGTGTTTAACGGTCGCTTGGAGAGCCCGCAGCGAGCGCGTATTCACCCTTTAACTAACAACACACTCCGTAGACCTCAGGTAATAAAAATGGGTTTAAGGAATGCAAAGAGGCGCACAAATTTGCACAATTTTTGACGAGTCTTTTTTGCCCCGCAGTGCCAGCACTGGCGGGCTTGGAAGGTTCGTGCAAAGTGCACAAAAAGAGACATGTTTAGCGCGCAGGCGAGGCGGGGGAGCAAGCGCGCGCTTTGGGGGTAGGGAAGGGGGCGGTATGCTTCGCCAAAAGCCGCCTGCCGGGCGCGCACTTTCGCGGTGCATCCGGCGAGTGCGCAGGCAAAAGCCCGCCAGAATGGCGCTGGTGAAGCATGGCAATGATGCTTGCGGCTTTAAAGGTGGATAGCCTTGCCAGCAGTTGTCGCGACGGGCAAAATGGGCGTGAGTTAAATACGTCTACGAGGTGAGCAATGAGCCACTTTGACGATCTGTGTCAGTTAAGTTTTGCGGTTGAAGAAAAGAAGAAAGATGTAGAGCGCCTCATTAAACGTGAGGCAACACGGCTGGTATCATTTTACAAGGGCTGGTTGGGCCTGCCAGCTGAGCACTGGATCGATGAACGCGGCGAGCGTCGTCCGTATGTTGATGTTGGTTTTATTGGGAGTGGCGGCACCTTTCAGCCCGCTCGCATTAATGAGATGCCAATGCAAACCGATGGTACCCTGCAAATGGTTCTGCGTACTGCGACGGGTAGCGACAGGGATTTGCCTGCTGTTACCGTTCCGGTCAAGCTGCAGGTGATGTCTGCGGGAGGCGATGGGATTGATGTCGCGATCAGTGTGGATGAAGATAAGCCCATTCCGGTTTTTGTTATGGGTACTGATGAATACTCTTATTCAGAGGTGGCATTGAAGATTAAAAGCCACATCCAGAAAGCCATTCAAAAGCGGTACCCCGTCTCACTTAAGTAAGCCCAACCCCGCCACTGGCGGGGTTTTTAGTCTTGCGGCGTCAGCAACGCGTAAGGGTTGAAGCGGATCACCTCTTCACCGAGCCAGTCGTTGACATGCTTCATCGCTTCCATCACCGGCGTCAGCTCGTTGACTGCGAATACCCTCGCAGCCTTCTCGACGTCGCCAAATGATCCGTTACCTTCCGGGATGGCGCCCATCAGCTGCGGTGGCACGCGGTGAGCCGCGAGCATGTCATCACGCGTGGATGACTTCACGCCGACAAACTCATCCTTTGCTGATATCTGGCTGAACGGCAGGATCTGCACGGCATCTTTGCCGACGCCTGGCGCACTCAGCAGAATGTTTTTAAACGCACCACCGCGTCGTGTATCCGTCAATGTTTTCTTCAGATTCTCCAGGCTTTCCCCGTCAGCCACTGCGCTGCTGACATAGACGATACAGCCGGCATGCGACCCGTTGTCGTAGTAGAGCTTGCGGAACTTGTCGGCGGAGTGCGCCAGGTTCGCCGACAGCAGGCCGGCGAAATACTCCGGCATGCCGTAGATCTCCTGGTGAATATCCGGGTTGATCACATGGCACACCGAACCGGTTTCGAACGGGTGATCATCAAGTCCGGACTGAATAAACCAGTAGGTGTCGAGGTCGGAACCACGCCGGGTGTACTTCGCCAGTGAGTTACGAAAACCCATTGGCCCATGCAGGCGATTGCGACGCATCTCAAGGTACGCATTGCCGAACACAAACCAGTCGAGCGCAAAGGCGGAGAACGCCTGGCGCGATAACAGTTTGTGCGGGATAAAGCATCCGGCCAGCACGTTACGCTTGAAGAACAGCGCCGACTGGTGCCAGCTCGCATAGCCGAACTGGCGGGCCAGTCCGTACCAGCTGATCGGTGTCTCGTAGTACCGGCCATTGTTGGCGCAGTACATGTTATCCAGCAGGTCATGAGCACCGGTCACCGGCCACGGGCCGTCGAACGTGAACGCGCTCAGGCCGGGGGCTGACTTCAGCGCGTCGGCGAGGTCTGCCTGCTCTCTGGCATACTGCCTGCCGCGCGGGGATTTTCGTCTGCTCATCAGTACTCCATAACAGTCATAGTGTTGCCGCCTTCCTGACCAAGCGGCTCGTTAACAGTGGCGAGCATGGTCGCCCAGGCGAGATCGCCGTGACTCACACCACGGGCACGGTCGGTGTCATAAGTGATGACGCCGCCAGGCGTGACCACTTTGCGCACAGCACAGAAGGCAGTGATCAGGTCATATTCTCCCCGGTCATACTCCCAGCGACCGGCGCGGATCAGTTGCAGCATTTTCAGTACCAGCATGCGCTTGCTGGCTGGCGAGAACTGGTAGCACACCGCCGCAGGGAAGCGCTTCTTCACGAGCTGGTAAACCGCCTCGCCAATGCCGCTGCCGTCGATACCGATGTGCTGCACGTTGTAGCGCGTGAGCATGTTAATAATCATGGTGGCCTGCGCCTCAAACTCCATGCCGCGCACGCGAATGGTCTCGATGGTGCGGAACTTACCGCCGGGGATCAGTGGCGCCGCGTTAACAGAGATGGCCCCGCTGTCGCCCTTGCCGCTGGATCCATTGGGGTCGTAGCCAATCCACACCGGGCGATCGGCCATCGGGCGCATGGCGTAGGGCTTCCAGTCCGGCCACTCGTCGTAACCATCGGCACCGCAGCTCAGCAACATGTTGTAGTCAAAGGCCGTTTCACCGTTCTTGATGAAGGTGCAGGCGTAGAGGTTGTCGTACTCTTCCGGGCTGTTTTCCTCCCGGATTTCGTCAATGTCAGTCAGATCCCAGCCGTTATCGACCGCATCCTGCAACGTGACGATCTGGCGCCAGATTTTATCCGGGCACATCACCCCACTGTTAAGCGTCTTCCAGGACGTGTCGAACTCCACGCGCTTACCGTGGCTGCGGCCTTTGTTGAAGGCTTCACCCGACCAGAAGGGGTACGCCTCGTGACTTTCAGCCGATGGCGTGGAGAAGTAGGTGCGTGTCAACCCCTTCAGGGTCGCCATCGCGCCAGCCACTTTCTTCAGGTTGGCAAACTGCCCGACCCAGAAAAATTCGTCAAAGTACAGGTTGCCGGTATACGACTGCGCAGTTGCCGCTGACGTGCCGAGAAAGTGCAGCTCCGCGCCGTTGAACAGCTGGATCATGTCACCGCCCTTTAGCTCAACATCAACTTCAGCAGCAGCGGAACGAATGAAGCTGCGGAACTGGTACGCCTGGCGACGACTGGCCGACAGAAATATCTGGTTGAGCTGATGTTTGTACTTCACATCATCAGACAGCGCACGCAACAACGCCTCGCGGGCAAAGTACCAGGTCGCGCCGACCTGCCGGCTCTTCAGGATGGCCCGGTTACGGTGATGATGGTTCTCATACCAGCCTTTCTGATGCCAGTGCAGCGAGTCGATGATGCTGGCCCGCAGCGCGGTGATCTGCGCCTCTGAAAAGAAGTTTTGCTTCTTGCGGATCTTCTTCTTCGGCTGCGTCGCAGGCGTCCCGTTATCCAGCTTTTTGAGCTGTCGCGTCAGCAGGTCAATCTCCTTGAAGTCGCCGCCGGTCTTTGTGTCCTTACTGGTGAGCTGGATCAGTCGTGCATCAATGGACGTCGTGACGCGCTGGATCGGCGGCGCGCTGTCCCATTCGTCACGCTTTTTCCATGAGTAAATCGTGTTCTGATTGATACCCATCAGGCGCGCGATCTCCGCCGGGGGGTACCCCTGCCAGTAGAGCTGCCGAGCCCGCAGCATGATGAATGCCTCTTCAGTCGCCATTTGTCCTCCTCGCTTCCTGCCGGGGAGATTAACCCGCGCGCGCGTGCCCTTTCGCCCGCTTTTGGTTGTGGCAGCTCCCTCACAACAACAACGCGTTGAGCGCGTGCGTCACCGCCTGCCATCATCACCGGGAACTCAACCAGATGAGCAAAAGAACATGGCTAATCAGGCAACCACCCGCAAGAAATTTAAGGTCATGACGTCCGGAACAACGGTCGATGGCCGCAATGTCACCCGCGCACAGCTTCATGCGATGGCGGCAGCGTACAACCCGGCAGTCTATGGCGCGCGCGTCAACATTGAGCACTATCTTTCCCCGTTCCCTGACAGTGTATTTAGCGCTATGGGGGATGTTGTTGCTCTGTCCGCTGAGGATATCAACGAAGGCCCGCTGACCGGGGAGGCGCATCTCTTTGCAGAGATTGAGCCCACTCAACGCATGAAGGACATGCTGGCCGACGGCAAGAAGGTCTATTCCAGCACCGAAATACACCCCAGCTTCCCGCTGACGAAAGGCCCGTACCTTATGGGGCTGGCGATGACCGACACCCCGGCAAGCCTGGGTACCGATAAGCTGAAATTCACCGCTGAAAAGCGCGCCGAGATCATGCGTTTCAGTTCGCAGGATGCAGAAGTCACCTTGTTTACCGCTTCTTTTGAGGCCGAACTGATGCAGGAAAATCAGAGCCGCAATGATTCAGGTAAGGAATGGTTCTCCCGCGTGATGGGCATTCTCGGCAAGGGTCAGAAAACCGACGATCAGCGTTTTAGCCAGGTGCATCAGGCTGTTGAGGTCGTGGCGCAGTCTCAGGTTGATCTTGGCGAGCAGTTCAGCACCGCCGAACAGGAGCGCCAGCAGGACAAGGCCGCGATCCAGAAGCTGACCACTGACCTTGCCGCACTGCGTCAGCAGCTTGAAGGGACGGACGGCAATTTCAGCCAGCGCCAGCCAGCGAACGGCGGCGCTAACGCGCAGCTCGCTGACTACTGATATCCATAACGAGAGAACCCGCACATGAGAAACTCCACCCGCAGGCACTTTGACGGCTACGTTGCCCGTCAGGCGCAGCTGAACGGCGTCACCGCCGCCGCCGTTGCGGCGCAATTCAGCGTTGATCCGACCGTGCAGCAGTGCCTTGAAGCGGCCGCGCAGCAGGATGATGCTTTCCTGAGGCTGATTAACGTCTTTGGCGTTGAAGAGCAGATTGGTCAGAAAATCCTGATCGGCAGCAAAGGCCCGCTGGCGGGCGTCAACAACAGCACCACCAACCGTCGTAATCCCGGCGCTAACGACCAGATGGATCCGTACAACTATCTGTGCCGCAAAACCAACTACGACTACGCCGTCAGCTACGCGCAAATGGACGCCTGGGCGCATCAGCCGAACTTCCAGCCGCTGATTAGCTCTGCGATGGCCCGTCAGATGTCGCTCGACCGCATCATGATCGGCTTTAACGGTACCAGCTACGCCGACCCGTCAGACCGCGTAGCGAATCCGCTGTTGCAGGATTGTGGTATTGGCTGGCTGCAAAAAATCCGCAACGAAGCGGCGCACCGTCGCATTACTGGCGTAACGATCACCTCGCGCAACCAGAACAACGCCATTGTCGCCGAGGGCACCTACGGCAACGTCGCTGCTGCGGTTTATGACGCCAAAAACAGCCTCATGGACGAATGGCATAAGCGTAACCCTGACAACGTGGTGATTCTGTCCGGCGATCTGCTGACAACCAGCAACTTCCCGACCATCAACGCCATGAGCCAGACCAACCCGAACACCGAAATGCTGGCCGGTCAGCTGATTGTGGCGCAGGAGCGTGTAGGCAACATGCCGACCTTTATCGCGCCTTACATGCCGGGTAACGCCATCCTCATCACGCCGTTTAAAAACCTCTCGATCTACTACCAGCGCGGTGGTCTGCGCCGGACGATCAAAGAGGAGCCGGAATACAACCGCGTGGCAACGTACCAGTCTTCGAACGATGACTTCATCGTGGAAGACTACGGCGCAGTGGCCTTTATCGACGGCATCACCTTTGCCGAAGCACCGGGCGGCGGCGAGTAACCGCGCACTGGCGGGCTTCGGCCCGCCCTTAATCGGGGAAGAGACAATGCTGACACCGGCACAAAAACATTTTCAACGCGTCATGGCTGAACGTCATGGCAAAACTGACGAGCAGTCCGACACCGCCCGGACGGCGCACGAGCAGATCATGCACCGGCTACGCATGGATCAGAGTGCATTAAAGCGAGTGCAGTCTGACCAGGCAAAAGCGGCGATGAAACGCCAGTTGCTGCCGCATTACGAGGGCTGGATCGAGGGCACGCTCGACGGCGACAGCGGCCGACAGGATGAGGTGATTGTCACCCTGATGGTCTGGGCGATCGATGCCGGTGATTACGCGCTGGCCGCCCGCATTGGTCGCTACGTCGTTACACATGGCCTGCTGATGCCTGACCGCTTCAACCGTACCGCCGCAACCGTTCTGGTCGATGAGATTTGCGATCCGATTTTGGTGCAGGTCAAGGCAGACGATACCACCGACGTCACGCCGTATCTGACGGTACTCGATGACGTAGCGGACTTTACCGCAGGCAGCGATATGCCCGACGTGGTTCGCGCCAAGCTGTGCAAAGCCCGCGCCTTTGCGCTGCGTAACGGCACTACTGAAGAACAGACCACCGCGCTGGCGCTGTTGCGCCAGGTGCTGACGCTGGACGCGGGCGCCGGGGTGAAAAAAGAGATTGAACGCCTTGCCCGCGTGGTGAAAAAAGCCGCCGCACTGACAGGCGCAGACGGGGCCGATAGTACCGATGGTTCCGATAGCGGAGAGGGCGATGAAGGCGCTGGCGATGCTGGCGGCGATACCGCAGCGGACGGCGCAGGTGCAGGCGAAGCTGCAGCATCGTCAGAACCGGCGGTAGCGGCCATTGCCACAGCGACCAAAGCCACCCGCAAAAGCACAACACGTAAGCCAGCAGCGCGCAAAACAACAGCGAAAAAAACGCCTGCCACCAAAAAATAACCGACTTGCGCCCCGTGCGCTGGCGGCGCGGGCGGAGATCTGCAACGCATCGCGTTTTCTTTTCTCCGTCCGCCCACCGCCACCTATTCAGGAGACGACGCGATGAGCCTTGTAGCCGGTCGCACTGTTACCCCCTCCTCGGAGGATGTGCCGGACACTGACGACGGTGGCGAGAAAGTCACCGCCGGGACGTTCTGGCCGGAAATCGCTCTGAGCGATGTGCGCATGGAAATGCGCATCAATGGCGCGGTGACCACCTCGCGTCTGAAACAAGCGGTTATCGAAGGCGTATCTCACACCCTCGATCAGCTTGCTGATTGGCAGGCCGCTCAGCTCGCAGCGGGTTACACCCAGCTGGCCGACGTCCCGGCGGTCAAGGTGAACAGCGAGAGCGTGAAGGTTCATCGCTACCGTCGCGCGGTATTCAGCATCGCCCGCGCTCACATTCTCGGCACGAACCGGGACGTGGATACCACCGGTGATGCGGGCGAGAAACGCGCCGTCGCGCTGGCTTCACAGGCCGACGATATGTGGCGCGATGCGCGCTGGGCGATATCCGACATTCGCGGCACCGTGCGTAATACTGCGGAGGCGTTCTGATGAAAGTCAAAGCGTTGCAGGGCGACACGGTAGATCTGTTATGTCAGCGGCACTACGGCACCACGCAGGGCGTGACCGAGGTAGTCCTCGCTGCTAACAAAGCGCTGGCCGGTCAGATATTTCTCGACGCCGGCCAGGTGGTGGAGCTGCCGGAAATCAGCGCCACGGCGATACAGGAGACCGTGCAGTTATGGACTTAATCAATCGCATCTGGAATGGCGTGACGTACTCCTGGTCAACGCTACTGACCAGCATCGGCGTGATGACGCAAAAGGACTGGCTCACCTTCGTCGGTGTCCTGATTGGTATCGCGGCTGCTGCGCTAGGCGAGCTGCATCGCCGCCGCATGGCGCGCATCCAGGAGACCAACAATTCGCTACTGAACGAACTGATCGACGCTATTCGCGACGACACCGAGAACCGCCAGGACGTGAAAGAGCTGATCCGTTCCATCCGGGAGGCACCGCGATGAAAAAGGGAATTATTGCCTGCTCCATCGCCGCGATCATCTCGCTGGCCGCCACATTATGGCCGCAGGCGCTGCGAACCAGCCCGGAAGCACAGTTGAAGATGGCGAAATACGAGGACTGCCGTAAGACCCCGTACTACTGTCCGGCGGGCGTGCTGACGATAGGGATCGGTTCAACGTCGAAAGTAGAAAATCGCGAGCACACCAATAGCGAGATCGCCGAGCGCTGGGTTAACGATTTGATACGTGCCGAAAAGTGCACCAACCGCGAGTTTAACGGCGCCGCTGCACCGCAGAAGGTTTTCGAAAGCATGACCGATGGCAACTTTAACGTCGGCTGCACCGGTCTGGGCTGGTACACCAACAGCAAAGGCCAGAAGGTCAGAACCACCCTCTGGCGCCACGCGCAGGCTGGCAACTGGAAGGGCGTCTGCGAGCGACTGACGGACTTTGTGAACTCTAGCGGCAAACGCCTACAAGGGCTTGTTAACCGCCGGGAAGAGTTCAAGGCCTGGTGCTTATCTGATCCGGCGCTGAAGGGGGCGAAATGAAAACGACCGCCATTCTTGCCATCGTGATGTTTGTTCTGCTAATTGCCGCCGCCAGTGGTCTTGCCTGGCAAAGCCATAAGCGTGAACAGGCAGAGAAATCACTGACCGGCACCCGGGAAGAACTAAAGCAAACCGGTGACGTGCTGACCGAGGTCAGGGCGCTACGCCACGATGTCAGCCTGGTGGAAGCAGGGCTGAAGAAACTCAACCAGCAGCGCAACACAACAGGAGAGCACCGACGTGAAAACATCAAAACCGCACTGGCCGGTGACGGCTGCGCCGTTGCTCCTGTGCCTGCTGCTGGCGCTGACAGCCTGTACCAGCGAGCCGGAGAAGTCAGCGCCGCAGATTATTCAGGAGCCCTTACCGGAAAGTCTGACGGCAAAAACTGACGTCCCGCCGTCGCCAGCCAGGCCGATGACATGGGGCGGGCTGGCGGTCTGGACGGACTCATTACTTGACGCGCTGGATACCTGCAACGCCGATAAGGCGGGGATCCGTGAGCTGGAACTACGGCGTATCGCCAGAGGGATAAAGTGAAAAAAGCTGAACTGCTGCGTGCCGCGCTGATTGCCAGTAACACCTGGTGCAAAGCCAACCCGGAACAAATCACGGTCTGGGTGGAGAAAGGTCACATCCAGATCGAGGCGACCGGTGAAGCGTCGTTCATGTACCACTACACCATTCAGGTACTGGCGATGGATTTTCCCGGCCAGATTGACGATCTCATGCTGCCGTTGCTGGCGTGGGTCTGGCAGCAGCAGCCCGATCTGCTGCTGAATCCCGACAATAACCGCAAGGTGGAATTTGATGCCGATATCGTCAATGACGACGTCGCCGACATTCTGTTTAAGGTGCCGGTCTGGGAGCGTGTCATGGTGACTAGCGGCAGCGGCACACCGCAGGCGGAGCATCTGGCCGAGTCGCGTCCGCGTTTCAACGGCGGCGAGTGGGAGATGGTCTTTGATCCGGAGTCCGGAGGTACGCTGGTATGAGCAACGATCCGTCGTTTCATCAGCTTGATGAAGTGTTTGCGGTCATTCTGGAAGGGGCATCCGTACAAGGACGCCTGCGCATGGCCAGAGGCATGGCTACGATGCTGCGTCAGAGCCAGAGCCGGCGCATCGGAAAGCAGGAAGACCCTGACGGAACGAGATATGAAGGCCGCCGCCGCAAGGTGCTGCGTGCGCGCGCAGGCATTAAATTCATGTGGCAGGGGCAGGAAAGAAACCTGCGCAACTGGCGTACAACCCGCAGCAGGCGGGGGCGAATGGTGAGCGGTTTTGACGTGGAGCGCGGAGCGCAGCGGTCATTCTATCGCGAGGATATTGAGCGTTATCTCGATATCAACCTGAGTGAAACGCGCCGTAATACCACTACGGCCGAGCCGATGTTCCGTCGCCTGAGAACCGCGCGCTTCCTGAAGTCACGCGCCACGGCTGATGGCGTTGAAGTGGGCTATTCCGGCGTGGCTGCGCGTATCGCCAGAGCACACCAGGAAGGGCTGCGCGATCGGATTAATGACAGCGGTGCAATGGCGGACTACCCGCGACGCGAGCTACTGGGCCTGAGTAAAGCCGACCGCACGGCCATTTTCCGCCATGTGATCAACTCACTGGAGGGGCGCTGATGGAGATTGCCGAGCTGATTCGCCTGCTGGAGAACATCGCCCGCACAGGAACGGTGGCGGAGATCGACGAGGGCAAATGGCGCGTTCGCGTGCAAAGCGGCGAGCTGGAAACCACCTGGCTGCGCTGGAACGCACAGCGCGCCGGTGCGTTTAAGGTCTGGGTACCGCCATCCATCGGCGAGCAGGTCTGGTTCCTGTGTCTGGGCGGCAATACCGACGTCGCCTTTATCGGTGGCAGCCTGTACAGCGACGACAACCCGGCGCCGGGCGCATCGCGTAACGAGATGGTGGTAACGGCGCCGGATGGCGCGGCGTTTCGCTATGACGCAGAGGCGGGCTCGTTGCAGGCGAAGGGCATTAAATCCGCCGTGGTTGAGGCGTCAGTCAAAATCACGCTGGACACGCCGGAGGTGGAGTGCACCAACCTGCTGACCACCAGAAATCTGAACGTCACCGAAGGCGGTGAGATGCACGGCGATATCACCCATACCGGAGGAGCGTTCACGTCTAATGGCGTGCAGGTGGATGACCACAATCACGGCGCTGTCGAGCGCGGTGGAAGCTGGACGGAGGGTACGCGATGACCGAACGCTATCGCGGCATGAATGCCGCAGGCACCGGCACCCTGACTGACGAAGATCATGTGTGGCAGTCCGTTAACGACATTCTGCTGACGCCGGTCGGAAGTCGCCTGATGCGCCGTAACTACGGTTCACTGTGTCCTGACCTTATCGACAGCCCGCAAAACGACGTGACCCGCCTGCAACTGATGAGCGCGGCGGTGATCGCCTTGGCAGCATGGGAGCCACGCATTGCCCTGGACACCATCAATGTGACGTACTCCGCCAGTGGTGCCGTGACCGCTGAGCTGTCCGGCATGCTGACCGAGACCATGGAAAAAAGCACCCGCGCGGTGACCTTAGGGAGCGCGACCGATGCCAACGATTGACCTGTCGCAGTTACCATCGCCGACCATTATCGAGGAGCTGGACTTCGAGACCATCCTCATTGAGGTAAAAGCGGCGATGGTGGCGGCATTCCCGGAGGAGCAGCAGGCAGCTGTCGCGGCAGCGACAGAACTGGAGTCGGAGCCGCTAAATATTATTGCTCAGGCAGTGGCGTACCGTGAGCTGTTGTTGCGCCAGCGTATCAATGAGGGTGCAGCAGCCTGCATGCTCAGTCATGCGACCGGCGACGATCTGGACAATATTGCTGCCAATCTGGACACGGAGCGCCTGGTTATCACAGAGGCAACCGACACCACTGACGCAGTAACGGAAAGCGACGAGGCGCTGCGCCTGCGTGCGCAAGCCGCGTTTGAGGGGATGAGTGTGGCCGGGCCGTCGGCGGCCTATGAGTATTTCGCCCGCAGCGCCAGCGGCAAGGTTGCTGCCGTACGTGCAACCAGCCCGGCACCGGCCGAGGTGGTGATTGCCATCCTCTCCAGCGATGGTGACGGCACGCCATCAGCCGAACTGATCGCGACGGTTCAGGCCGCAGTCAACGATGAAGATACGCGTCCGCTGAGCGATCGCGTGACGGTGCAGGCCGCCGAGATTATTGAGTATGCGATTGATGCCACCCTGTACCTGTATCCGGGACCGGAATCGGAGCCCATCATTAACGCCGCACTGGCCTCGCTGCAAACCTTTCTGGCGAATGCTGATAAAAAAATTGGCCGTGATGTGGTGCGTTCAGCGATTTCGGCAGCGCTGCACGTTCAGGGAGTGCAGCGCGTGGTGATCAATTCACCGGAAAGCGATTTGCAGATCGATAACACGCAGGTGGCACGCAATACCGGATACAACGTGGAAAACGGCGGCACCGATGAGTAACTCTCTGCTGCCGCCGTCCTCCAGGGACTGGCTTCGCCACACCGAAGCCGGCATGGCCAGGCTGTCGGCGATCACCGTTGCACTTCGCACACTGTGGACGCCGACCGCTTGCCCCGTTGATCTGCTGCCGTATCTGGCCTGGGCGTTGTCAGTTGACAGGTGGGATAAGGGCTGGCCGGCAGAGAGAAAGGTTGCCGCTATTCAGCGCTCCTACTGGCTGCACCGGCGCAAAGGTACGCGTGCCGCGGTGCGGCGCGTCATTGAGGACATGGGCTTTTCAGCGACGTTCGCGGAGTGGTTTGAGGTCGGTGACGAACCGGGAACATTCCGCCTTGAAGTCGATATCAATGAGGTCGGCCTGACACAAAAGACGCTGGCCGAACTGAATCGCCTGATTGACGACGCAAAACCAGTCAGCAGGCATGCCGCCCAGCTCAATATCGCCGTTAAGCTGACGGGGGATATCTGGGCCGGATCCACGCTATGTGGCGGCGACATCATCAGCATCTATCCGGAGGATTTTGAGCCGGAAGAGAACATTACTTACAACGGCGTGATTTTTCACGATGGCAATTTTAATTACGGGTAAGAGTATGACCAGACTTCCAGAGTCCTCATCGTGGGAAGAAGAGATTGAGCTGATCTCCCGGAGCGAGCGCGTCGCCGGGGGACTGGATGGCCCAGCGAACCGCCCACTGAAAAGCCTGGCAAACCGTACGCGGTATCTTAAAGACCAGGCCGACACAGCGGATGAATCGATCGCCGAAAAAGTCAGTGCGGTAAAGACGTTCGCCGAGGGCGCGACCCTGGAATCGCCGCGTGAAGAAATCCTGTTCGACAGTTATCGCCTGGTGTGGACAGGGGAGTTTCCGAAAACGGTTCTGGCGGGCAGCACGCCGCAAGGGACGGGCGGAATTGGTGCCGGATGCTGGGCGTATACGTCGGATGCTGTAATTCGCCAAAACCTGAGTTCAGGCGAAGGGACTTCCCTGGTTGCAAAACTGGGTAATAAACCCCTTGTTGCGATCAGTTATTACAAAAATCAGGGGCTGTCCGATCAGGATGCTGTGCAGGCTGCTTTTGATGAATCCAGCAACATCACTTTTGATACCAATGTCACTCTAACCAGTGCGATAGAATTTGATCGTTCGGAGCCGTGTACTGTTATTTTTTCCCCGGGAATTACAGTCACGAATACCAATTTTCTGCCGAGACTAACAACGCACCCGAACCACAAAATATCAGGCACTACGTTCAGAACAAAACAATATAGCGCTGTGAATATCGATGGAACGTCGGTTAAGCACCAGACTATGGCTGTTGAAATGGCTGTCCATGACACGCTGTCCAGCGGTCCGAACTATGAGCCGTTCGTCGCTCTGATGGCCGCAATAGAGTCATTCAACTGTGAGCGTCAGAAATTGTGGGGCATGAACATCCTGACAAATGCGCACAACCTGAAGACGGGCGATGAGGTTTACGGGCTTGAGATTGACTGCAATATTGATGGCGTGCTGGATGGCGGCGGGAATTATTGCGGGGTGTACATCGCGGGAGGAGGTGATTTATCGGCATCGTCAGGGACCGATGGTATTCGCGTTCAACGTCTCCGCGATGGCGTTTATAAATGGCAGTACGGACAGCGTATTTTTGATTCTGTGACCGGGCTGGGAATATACGACGCGAGCAACTATTCGATATTTGCATCAGGTAACGCCCCGATTGCCAGGCGTCGCGACACTCAATCGGGGGTGTGGTCGTTTATCCACTCGGTTTCTGCATCAGTTATACCCTGGGGAGTGGATGATTATGGCGATACGTATTCCCGGCGGCTGTATTTGGGTACGGGAAACGGAAAAGCAAAAAACAGGGTAAACCTCGACGGTGGTGTGAAATTCCATACCACATCCTCAGCTGTCGCGTGGGGGGCAATAAGTGCTGGCGGGTATTCTGAAAAAGATGTGACGACACTGTTTGGCATTTCTATTGCTGACTGGACGAACTACACACTGGACGTGACGCCAGTCGGATACGCCGGGTCAATGCCTGTTGTGGCTGTTCAGGTTTATATCAACAGTGCGAAAACGCAGGCGTACGTTCGAATCATCAATATCAGTGGCGTGGCTTTGTCCGAATGTAATGTCGGACTAAATGCCAAGCTATGCGGACACTCAGCAACAAACTAATCAATAGAGGCGTTTATATGTATATTGTGATTTTTAATTTAAATGTTACTGAAATACATAAAATAGGCGATCATTTGTTTTATGATGCAAGTAAAGCGATGATAAATGATGTTTTATTAACCGGTATCTCGCGAGTTGAAATTAAGAGTGATGGTGGGGATTTATTACATGTAATAAATGCACCGGAATGTGATGATAAAGTATTGTTTAAAGGTAATTTCAATTATGGCCAAGAGATTGATTTTAATATAGTGCGGTTAAATGAATGAACTATACGAATGTTTATATTTCATGGCGTTAAAATAACTAACTGTAACATAAAAGGGATAATCATGACAGGTGAAATGAAACAATTAACAGAGCGCAGCCAAATTACTCTATCAATAATGAATCTCCTTGGCATGAATGCCGAGCTAACCAAAATGGCAATGACATTTATTGGTGATGATATTTTAAATTACCAATTGTTTGTGAGGTGTTTTAATATTAGCGCTATTGTTGATATTAAAAGTCGTGTAATTAGTGCTATTGAGCAGGCAAATAAAGGGTTGGAAATTTTTTATTAGCGATGATAATAATTAATTATAGGCCAAGCGTAATCTTGGTGATTAGAGAAATGCTTGGCCTGTATTTATATTACTCTTTAAGTCTAATTAGCTTGCATCTGCATAGTAAATCTATAAAATTATCATGTGGAGTGATTTTGTATTTTATTTGCGTAGGTATTTTGGTTGACCCGCTTTGACCGATATTTGTAATGTTAACATTCGAAGATAATAATTTGCTTTTTACAACATTATTATTTTCTAAGAATGTTAGGGATGATGTTACATACGTCTCTTCAGATAATGGGGCAAAAAGAATTGATTCTTTATTGTCTAATAATGTTTTGAGAAAGCTAGGAGTGAATTGCTCAAACTTATTAAATATTTCGATTAATTTATCATCTATCAAATACTTTTCTTGAAATTCTGATATGAATCTAATAAAACCAGAAAAGTCAACATTGGGCTGTAATAGCTTTACTTCCTTAGCAATTGAAAAAAATAGATTTTCTAGGCCATTGTTATTATCTAGGCAAGTTCCGTTAAAGTTTGTTAACGGGATTGGTAATTTTTCTGGTGATAATCCAGAATGACATAAGGGAGCTATCTTTATATTTTTTATCCATGATGCACCAGCTTCAAAATTTATCCATGGCCTGCCTATAGATTTTGGGCTACATATTACTATCGTATAAATAGATTCTGATAGATTTGCCTGTATTTGGCTTAGCCACCCGTCACCAATACTACTGCTATGAGCATCTGAAGAGACAAAAACATTGATAAAGTTAAGAAATGATTTTTCGATCAGTGCCTTTAGATTTACTGCTATCTCCGCTTCTTCAGCTATATGAGATATGAAAATTACGGGTTTTGCATCGCTCATGGGGTACCATCCGAACTTTATGTGAGTAGTGAAGGATATCCCTTAATTACAATTAGTCATATCCTGATAAAAGATCAGTGATTTATTCGTTGCTGAGAATCTGGTCGCATAGGTGGCAGCGGGTTACAGACGTGGTCGAGGTAGATGTTAAAACTATCTATAAGTACCCGCCAGTAGCTGACCAGACAGCCCTGTGATAGCACGGCAAATACGTTATAATCGACGCGACATGACGGACAACAGGCGATTTTAGGTCGCGATAGCTGATGACTGTCAAAAAATGCGGAATCAATCAAGATGAGCAAAATTTTTAAATCGCTTATAACGGTTGCTGGCAGGGAAAAAATCGCTGCCGCAATAGTTAATGGGGATAAGGTCGTTTTCTCTCAAATGTCTGTCGGCGATGGAGGCGGCAGTGCGACAACCCCCGATGAAGAGCAAACCTCATTAGTAAACGAGCTTTTTCGTACCCAACTGAACAGCCTGAAATTGTCCGATACCGAAAGTATCATTATTGCCGAGATGATCATTCCTCCGGAGGTGGGCGGGTTTACCATTCGGGAGGCTGCATTGTTTGATGATGACGGTGAGTGTATGGCGGTTGCCAACGTCCCGGAAACCTACAAACCCGCACTGACTGAGGGCTCTGGCCGCTTTACCATCCTCCGTATCTGGCTGGCGGTCAGCAGCACCGAAGCGGTTGAGCTTATCGTGGATCCAGGGATCGTACTGGCAACCGTCGAGGATGTGATTAATGCCGGTAACAACGCCAAAGACTATACCGACGAGCAACTGAGCGAGCATGCAGCGTCGCGAAGTCATCCCGATGCAACGCTGGATGAAAAGGGATTTACCCGGCTGAGCAATGAGATTGATAGCGATGATCAAAAGAAAGCAGCGACGCCTCTGGCCGTAAAGCTGGCTATTGCCGAAGCTATCCGATCAGCATGGGAGCTGGACAACCCCGTCGGTACAGTGAAATTCTACGCGCAGAACGTTGATCCCAATGAGCGTTATCCGTGGACTGAGTGGACGTATACCGGGGAGAAAAAGACCATCCGTGTCGGCAGCGCTAATGGTTCAGATATTGGCACAACTGGCGGTAGTGATACCGTCAAAATTCAGAAGGCGAACCTTCCGGCAGTGCAGATTGACGTCACCGGAGAAATCAGCAACCACCCGGAACAAACCCTGAGAACGGAACCTGCTGGCAGACACAAGCATGGTGGCGTTCCCAGCCGGGAAAACCCGTGGGAGATTGGCGGCGATATCAGCCAGCAATTCAACCCCGCCACCCTGGGAGAAACTGACGAAGTGGACGATCATGACCACGAAGTGATTATCCCGGAGCAAGAGCACACCTTCAGCGGTAAAACAGACAATCTGGGTAGCGGTACCGCTCTTAGCGTTGTTGAATCTCACATCCTGCTGATGTGCTGGGCGCGGGTGGCGTGAGTATCGAGTACCGTCAAAACTAACGGTGCTGCAGGTCGTCAGAAGTGGCGATGTTTGCCGGTAGCGAAAGCCCCTCAGGTGAGGGGCTTTTTTGTGGGTTAAAACAGGCTGCTGAGGGAGTTTGATACCGAGTTGACGGCTTTGGTCGCACTTGTCTTAAGGTCATCCAGCACATCGCTGACCGACGACGTCTGTAGCTTCTCGCGAAAATCCGCATCCGCCCGACTCAGACTGATAGTGAACTCAATCTTTTTGGGGTTGCCGTAGCGGTCAAACTCCGTTTTTCCACGCTCCAGCCGCGTCATGACGTACATCCCGTAAATCTGCCCGTCGCCTTCAATCAGTGGCCAGGGACGACCGGCAAAGCCGATCGTCTCCAGTGCCGACAGTGACCACCGCCCACCGGTGATTTCGGGGTAGAGCACACCGTCAAGGGTGATTGTGTCGTCACCGGGCCCGATGTACTGCCAGGCTGCCGACTGGTTAACCCGGTCATTTTTAACGTGCCGCCATTCCTGCGAGTGGCGCAGCTGCTGATACGGCACGGTGCGCAGCGTAAAAACAAACATCCCGAATACCATCATCATAAAAAACCTCCTTACTCCCGATCGCGGAATGAACCACGGTTAGTTTTGCGGGTGCTGGCCATCAAATCACGCACAGCGTTACGAACCATTTTTTCCAGCTCCTGATCCGAACGTTTGCCGACGTCGTTAAAGACCAACTGGAAGAACGGCGCAGCACCCGAAGCCGCAGCGACCGGCGCAGACGTCGCCCCCTGCGTTGCCGTCGGTACCGACAGAACACCGCCGGCCGCAGCAGCAGAAACTCGCGGCACAGGTTGCGGAATAACCCGCGCTTCCTGATAGGCGCCACGTAGCGCCAGAGCGTGCGGCAGGTTTTTAAAGACAATATCGCCGGGGCCGACTTTTTTGGTGTTGTTGGCCGTAGCCTTTGTGTTCGTATCGATGTTTTTCAGGTGACCCTGAACACCAGTGATAACTGGTGGCTTACTTCCCCCGGCCGGTTTCGACACCGTCGCCTGACCTAAGGGGAGCTGATGCCCGGCCAGCGCTGCCGCAGAAGCCTCCAGTTCCCGCTGCGCCTTGTCCGCCTGCTGTCTGGCTCTGTCTATTCCTTCAGGGATAAGATCCAGCTTTTCAAGCAGCCAGCTCACGCCGTTCATGAGTTGCTGAAGAGGCCACAGCAGAACGCTAAGCGCAGTACCCATCACCCGCCCGAAGGTCTCCCCGGCAGAAGCGCACTTATCCAGCGTATCTTTGCTGGTCTGCATCGGACTTAACAGGTTTTTAAACCATTCCCATACTGCTTTAATGCCGTTACCCAGCGCAGAAAAAACCGGAACCAGCGCTGAAAATGCAGCCCTGAGAGGGGTTAACCCCTGCCAGACGCCATCAAGAAAACCACCAAAAAACGCTTTTATCGGCTCCCAGAATTTCCAGATAACCAGCCCCGCAGCGACAAATCCCAGTGCAATCAGTCCGGGGATGCCGAGCAATGTGGCAAGAATGGCGCGCGTCCCCGAAAGAACCAGATTGAGCCTGGCAATACTGGAGGTTGCTGTGATTGAAGACAGGCCGATATTTTGAATCGCCAGCCTGAGTTTAGCGAAAGGGCCAACGTAGAAACTGACGGCGAGGCTGGCAACACCGACAGCACCGGTCAACGCCATAAGGGCCGCAGTGACAAGCACAAGCGTTTGTGTCAGTTCCGGGTTCTCGCTCACCCATGCCCGCAGGTTGTTGACGAAGGTTGTCAGCGACTGCGTGATTGTCCGAAGGCTGGTATCCATCCCCGCCAGTACTTCAGTACGCAGTCCGTCAAATGCGCCGCCCAGCTTGCTGATATCACCGGGCAGGTTATTACGCAGGGTCTCGCCCAGCCTGTCGGCGCTTCCCCTGGTATCGCCGAGACGATTCGAAATGTTCGCAAGCGCTGAAAGAAACGCCGGGATCTGGTCTATGGACAGATCTTCAATTGGAGTACCAAAAAGTGAAATGGCCGCGTTAGCCCGCGTCGCCGGATCCTGAATGGACAGCAGCCCTCTCGCAGTCTTCTCCATCGCCCTGCGCGCACTGTCGCCGCCGGTGGCTATCGCCGACGACATGGCCGCCGCATCAAGACCGATTGTCTTGTAAGCGCTGACACTGTTTTTTGACATGTCGGAACCGCGGATGCTGAATTCCTTGATGGCATCCCCGGTTTTATCCAGCGCGAACTTACCCTGCTGCGCCATATTAACCAGCAGCGACATGGTTTCCGCACCGGTAAAGCCCATATTGCGGAAGTGAGTTGAATACTCGTGAAGGATTTCCGGCATCTCGCCGCGCATCTGCGTGGAAACGCGCTGCATGCCCGACGTGATAAGGTCGAATGCCTCATCACTACTGCGGGCGAGCCCGTTTTTCATCATGATCGCCGCCATCTGGATATGCTCCGTCATATCCCCGCCGAGGGCGGTCTGCAGATCCAGCGCCTTGCGGGAGATGCGCGTCAGCTCTTCATCACCCACCGCACCGAGCGCACCGAGCGTACTGCGAACGCCCGCCACCGCCTCGGATATGCGGGCCAGATCGCGACTGACGCCAGCAGCGTTAATGTCCTGAATGATACGGGAGTAGCGACCGCCGGATGCTGAGCCCTCGCCATTCTGAGCGGCAATAACGGAGGCGTGCTCCTGAGTCTGAATTTGCGGCGTCATCAGCCGCGCCCCCAGATAGCCAGCCCCGGCACTGGCCGCCGTCATCGCCAGTCCGGTGCCGCGCATCCTGCCGGCGATCTCTTTCGCGCGGTCATACTGCATGCGCGCCTGCGTGGCCGCCGCGAGCTGGCGACGTTCACGCTCAAGGGTCTGGTTATATTGCTCGGTTCGGCGAATGGCGCTGGCAATGGTCTGACTACCGCCCGCAAGGGAAACGCCGTGGCGACGGAGCACCTCGGAGGCTCCCCGGAGGCTTTCGGTCTCTTTATCGCGCCGGACTTTAAGGCGATCCAGCTTCGCCGCGAGATCGGTCATCTGCTGGCGCTGCTTATCCGTCAGCGTCGCACCTGACCGCTGGGCCTGCTTCAGTCCTTCCAGCGTGCGGGTGGTGTCGTCGATAGTGCGGGAGGTTTTTTTCACGCTGTCGCGCAGACGGTTGAAGGCGGCAGACTGCCGCTCAACCTCTTTGATTGAACCCTGCGTCTGCCTGAGGGAGTCCGAAAGGCCGCCAATCGCTTTACTGGCGGCACTGACCGGGCGGGTGAGCTTATCAATGGCACTGAACGCAACGCGAATACTAAGATCCATCGTCGTCATCCTCCTGTTCATGGTTACCGCTTCTGATGGCCGCCTTTTCGCGCCAGGCCATCAGCTCGCGCAGCTCCATGCCGTACATCTCGGAGGGCGGCCAGTGAAAAATAACTGCAACGTCGGCGATCAGATCGTCGACCTCAGAAAATACCGCCTCTCTTATTCGCTCCCCGTCTCCGCCACGTTCGGTACGGACGGCGCCGGTTTCGTCAAAAAAGGCGTGATCTCTTCACAGAGCGCGGTGAAGTCACCGGTTGCCAGCGCGGCAATTTCGGCGCTGGTCAGCTGCGGACTGGTGGTGCGCGTCAGAAGGGTGGAGACCGCATCAAAGTCGAAGTTCAGCACATCAACCAGACGCAGACCGCGCAGCGATCCCGCCTGTTTGATGGTGTCGGTGATAGTGATGGTGATAATTTCCTGATCGCCGCGCTTAACCGGCTTACTGAGAGTAACGGACATAGCATTTTCTCCGGGCGGCCAGCAGGCCGCCTTAAAGGTGAGTAAAAAGGGTTATCAGCTGCCGAGGCCCAGCGCCGACATAATGCGATCCGGGTAGAGATTCTCCCCGTTGCGCTTGTAGATAAAGTTCAGCAGGTCGATTTCCAGCAGCGGCTTATCGTCCACTGAAAGCTTGTAGTAGGTGTTTTTGATGGCGTAGGTGTGGTTGGTATCATCACCTTGTTTCGCATCACCCGGATCGATTTCGGTGATGCGCCCACGCATCTCAACTTCCAGCAGTGAGCTGGTACCGCCACTATATATCTCGCCAGCAAAACGCAGGCGCACTTCGTCGATATCGCCGCCATACTTCAGGATCAGCGCCTCGACCACACCGCCGACTACCATTGATGCGTCCAGCGCCCCGGAGTCAAGACCCAGATCTACCGCCACCGAACCGACCATACCGCCGCCCTGGTAGTCTTCCGTTTTCCGGGTGAGTTTGGGGAGCGTGACACTGGGTACTTTTCCGATATAGTTTTCCCCGTCAACAAAGAGGGTAAACAGTCGGAGTTTTTTAGGGATCGCCATTATTCACCCCCGAGCGATGCGAAAGCAGATTCGTAATACTGATCGGTGAAAGTCTGGATCATCGTCAGATCTTCCAGTGGCGGCACCGGGCTGTAGTTGTAGCGCACCACGGCTTTACCCTGGCGAATACCGGTCACCGGGTTATCGACGATATCAAACCAGCACGCTGCGCCAATCAGCTTGCCAGCGGTAACCAGCGCCTGAAGTTTGGCGTTAATGCCGCTCACTACGTCTTTCACGTTGGCAGGTGTCAGCGGGGTATCCACGGTGGTGAACTGCGCTTCAGCGATGCTGTCCGCCAGAATCTGCGCGGTTCGCGTGTACACCTCGAAGATATATTCTTCGGTGTCGGTGGTGCGGTTGCCCCAGAAGCGGAAGCCATCGCGCTTAATCAGCGTGGTGATCTCGTTGGCGTTCAGCTCGTTGGCGTCGGAATCCTCCGCCTGAAGCGCCCAGAACACATCTTTCGAAATCCCCAGCACATTGCTGACTTCAACGTTAGACAGTGATTTATGCCAGCCCTGTTCGTTGTCGATAAGCGCCCGAAGACCCAGCGCGTAGGCCACGGCGGGAAATTCTTCATTCACGCCGGTCAGTGGGTTGTAGGCGATGAAGTTAGGCCAGATCAGCATGCCTTCACGCTCCGCAAACGTCTCGCGGTAGGTTTTCGCTTCCGCAATGGTGTCGCAGCCATGGCAGTAGCTGTACGAAAACGCCCGCAGCTGCTTCGCGATAACCCGCAACTGTGCGGTCACTTCGGCAGTGTCATACTCCGGCACGCCGAGAATGCGCGGGCGATAGCCCGTTTTCTGCTCCGCCGTCAGGAAGGCAAACATCCCGGTGTAGCTGCCGTCAGCCTGTGTGCCGCCGATAATCAGCTGCGACTGCGTCGGCTCATCTTCCCCGGCCTTAGCCTCAGCAACGCGCACGACGATCACGCGGGTGCTGACCTGGTCAGAAATAGCTTTCAGCGATTTATACAGAGAGCCGGTTTTACCTGCCTTGCCGAGTACGCTGATAACCCGCGTCACAAGCACCGGTGTGTTAAGTGGAAAAGCGAGAGGGTCGGCGTCTTCGGCTACCGCGACCAGACCAATGACCGTTGAATCAATGTCATTGATCGCGGTCTGGAGGTCGGTATTTTCCTTGACGCGCGCCCCGTGAAAAAAGTTGTCGGTCATACTCTACCGCCATCATGTTGAGTGAGTTCGCGGTCATCTTCGCCGGGATAGCGGGCCGCTGTCGTGTCTTCAGGGTTGTGACCATTCCGTCACAACAAAAAGCCATCGCCAGTATCGCGCGCGCATGAAACCATCAACGGCGGGGGAATGCATATGGCACTGACGACAGACACTATCGACAAAGCAAAAGCGCTACTCGATGAAGGGGCCCAGCGCTTTCAGGAATATCAATCTGAACTGTCGCGCGTACCGGCCTTCAGTATCCTGATGGGCGGCAAAGCACTGACGCAGCTTGATCCGCGCATTATTTCGCTGGAGCTGACGGACAACCGCGGATTTGAGGCCGATGAGCTGACCATTGCTGTCGACGACAGCGACGGACTGATCGAACTGCCGCCGCGCGGTGCTGAGTTGTCGGTGTCTCTGGGGTGGCAGGGCGAGCCGCTGGTTTACAAGGGGGTTTACACCGTTGACGAGGTCGCCCATTCGGGGCCGCCGGACAGGCTGGAGATCACCGCCCGCAGTGCAGATTTTCGGGACGAATTTAACGTTAAGCGCGAGGTGTCCTGGCATGACGTGACGGTTGAGCGCATCGTGTCAGCCATCGCCAGGCGATACAAACTGACGCCGGTGATTTCCGAGCAGCTGATGAACGCCGAGATTGATCACGCTGACCAGACCCAGGAAAGCGATATGTCATTTCTGACGAGGATGGCCGACCTTCTGGGGGCTATCGCCACCGTCAAAAACGGCAGTCTCCTGTTTATCCTACCGGGTGGTGGCATCAGCGCGAACGGCAAAGCCCTGCCGCAGTTTGCGATCACCCGCTCAAGTGGCGACCGGCATTCGTTCCGCATCGCCGACCGTGACGCCTACACCGGCGTGCAGGCGTACTGGCTGGATCTGGAGTTCGGCAAAAAGAAAAAGGTTACCGTCAAGGAGCGCAAGAAAAAGACCGAGAACAAGCCGCGAAGCAGCGCAAGGGAAGGGGATTATATCGCTGGTGAAGATGGTAATGTTTTTGTGCTGCGGACAACCTTCAACAATGAGATTGCCGCCCAGCGAGCCGCTGCGGCGAAGTGGCAACAGCTCAAACGCGGCGCCGCCGAATTTAATATGACGCTGGCCTATGGCCGCGCAGATCTGTACCCGGAGATGCACGGCACGGTATCGGGTTTTAAAACGGATATTAATAATCAGGACTGGATAATTGCGAAGGCCACGCACACGATCGACGACGGCGGATTTAAAACGCAGCTGGAGCTTGAAGCGAAAATACCTGAATGGATTGCAGAAACGGAGTCTTAGCAGCCATAATAACGATGAGTTCAACTCCCGCCCGGGAGGCCATCATGTTCAAGTGTCCCATTTGCGGTGCCGTTGCCAAAACGCGCACCAGTCGTCCATTGAGTAATACAACAGTCCGGCACTATCACCAGTGCCAGAACTTTGAATGCAGCATCACTTTTACCACACTGAACAGCGTTGAAAAGCTGGTCACAAAGCGCGGCCATCGCGAAAAGTTGCCACCTGGCTTTATCCCCTCAGATGCGTTCCCAGCCTCGCATTACGGCAACGATCAGCTTAGTTTTGCTATATAAAATAGCCCCTCTATGAGGGGCTGAATAATTTATTGTTTGGGAGGTAGATCCTTGCCGCCGTATGGCGGCTTGCATCGCTTAATTCGAGATATTGCCAACCTCCAACCCATAATAAAGCCATGTCTACGTAAGCAAGAAATGGCATAGGCTGAGCAAGAGGGATGATACCTGCATCGCTGTCTTATTGAGTCAGGTGCTATCGCACGATAAACATAAATCACTCGAATGCTTAACCATGCAAGCATTTACACCTCTTGGCGGAATGTGATCACATAGTAATTAACAGGACCAATCTGCTTACCACCAAACAGACTGCCGCATCCAGGTTGCTCTTGCACACCAATACTGTCAATGCGCTGAAACTCCCAACCATCTTGAGCCATCTCATTAACAACGTTTTCTAGATATACAGCTGCCGCGCTGTCCTTGCTTACCTTTTTTGCATTAACGATAACGTTTGGTGGGATTTGAACCATTTTATATTTATACATAAAGCCTCTATGAAGTTGAGTAGAAGTCAGTCTAGGATTTGAAGGATATCAGCCCGGGCCATCCACATGGCACAAAAAGCCCCGCACTGGCGGGGCTTGGTGGATGCTATGTGGATGCTGCGAAAAATAATCCTTTGAAATTCACAGTGTTAAATGCCATATAAACCCGGAGCACTCCGGGTTTTTTTAGCAGGTTAGGATGAGCCCAGGTGGGGATAAACCTCCTAGACGTTTTTACGCTCAATCGTCTGTTCGCCCCAGAACAGGCTGTCTTTATCGGTTTTGGCAAAGGCCAGCGCCAGCACTTCGTCGCTGCCTTCCTCCCAGATTTGCTCCGCCAGTTTCTCATCGTAGTGGGCGACTTCGAAAATCGCCTCGGCAATTTCCGGTGAGGTGTTACGTAAACTTGCCCATTCGCCGACGCGATGTGCTTTTGCTTCTTGAGTTGGCATAGTGCTCCTCCTGCAGAAGATTAGCCGTGCAGTTTAACGGCCAGTTTGGCGACATGTTCACCCTGATAGCGGGCGATGGCTAACTCTTCCTCGCTCGGCTGCCGCGAGCCGTCGCCGCCGGCGATGGTGGTTGCGCCATAAGGGGTACCGCCGCGTACCTGGGAGATATCGAATAGCTCCTGGGCGCCATAGCCGATCGGGACGATGATCATGCCGTGGTGGGCCAGCGTCGTCCAGGTCGAGGTAATGGTTTGTTCCTGGCCGCCGCCGGTACCGGTTGAGCTAAATACGCTGGCGATTTTGCCATACAGAGCGCCGGACGCCCACAGACCGCCGGTTTGATCGAGGAAAGTACGCATCTGACCGGACATGTTGCCGAAGCGCGTCGGGGTACCAAAGATGATGGCGTCATACTCTGCCAGCTCCTGCGGCGTGGCGACGGGCGCGTTTTGCGTTTTCCCGCCTGCTTTGGCGAATGCTTCAGCCTGCATGGTTTCCGGCACGCGCTTCACAACCACCTCAACGCCGTCCACCCGGTTCGCCCCATCGGCGACGGCGTGAGCCATGGTTTCAATGTGTCCATACATGGAATAATAAAGCACCAGAATTTTAGCCATTTCCATCACTCCTCGGTTGCATTATAAGCCAGCAAAATAGCTGGTACCTTTAAAGATAAAGCCTCCGCCGGAGAGTGCAAATCCAACGGGCATTTGTTTGATTTATAACAAAATGACAAAGCGTTATTTACTTTTCCTTGCACCGCGCGGCCTGAAAGGAAGTGAAGGAGGAAGCGTTGCGCCTGCTATTTTGGCCGCTGCGGCGAGGATGTAGCATCAGGATACATTTTTGCTGACTATTTTTTCTTCGCCAGCAGAGTCGGTTAGAAGCTGTTCGCGGCGCGAGGAAGCTTTTTTCGCCTGGCTTTGTTTCTGGATATTACATTCGCCGCCGTCAGCCGCAGTCATTCACTAACCTTATAGATACGCGGCAGGACAGCGGCGTCGCCGCTCCCGCGTAATGCACTATGATGTCTAACCTAATGGAGGTCAGTAATGGCAAACCATCGTGGCGGTTCCGGCAACTTTGCTGAAGACCGTGAAAGAGCATCAGAAGCAGGACGTAAAGGTGGCCAGCATAGCGGGGGGAATTTTAAAAATGACCCTCAGCGCGCCTCAGAGGCTGGCAAAAAAGGGGGTAAAAACAGTCATGGTAGTCGTGAAAGTTAACGCGCGACTCGCACTGTTCTCTTTGATGCGGTGTTAATCTCCCCGACCCAACCGCATCGCCCTCGCCGCCGGCATCTGCCGGCGGTTTTTTTATCTGTCGGTGGTTGCGCTCCCGCCGGGCGGATTGCACACTGGTCGCCCGTTAATCGTCATGGCTGTCTTATGTCTTCGTTAAAATTCTCCGTTAGCCGCCAGGAAGCGCTCCTTATCATGATCACCATGTTCTGGGGAGGGACGTTCCTTGCCGTACAGTACGCGGTGAGCCTCAGCGGGCCGCTGTTTTTTGTCGGTTTGCGTTTCGCGACCGCCGCGCTGGCGGTGGGCCTGCTTTCGCTGCGCACTCTGCGCGGTCTGACGTGGCTGGAGGTGAAGGCCGGGGTAGCGATTGGCGTGGCGATTGCGCTGGGGTATGGCCTGCAGACCTGGGGACTACAGACCATCTCCAGCAGTAAATCTGCCTTTATCACCGCGATGTATGTGCCGCTGGTGCCGCTGCTGCAGTGGCTGTGCCTGGGACGTATGCCGGGGGTGATGTCCTGCGTGGGGATTGTGCTGGCCTTTATTGGTTTAATTCTGCTGGCCGGGCCGGAAAATAATCTGCTGGCGCTTGGCGTGGGGGAGATGATCACTCTGGCAAGCGCGGTGGCGATCGCGGCGGAGATTATCCTTATCAGCGCCTGGGCCGGAAAAGTCGATGTCCGCCGGGTGACGGTGGTGCAGCTGGCGACCGCGTCGCTGGTGGCTTTCGCCGCCATGAAGCCGGCAGGTGAATCGGTGCCGTCGTTGACGCCGGCCCTGCTCGGCGTCGCGCTGGGGCTGGGGATTTTCAGCGCGATCATTCAGGTGACCATGAACTGGGCGCAGCGCAGCGTCTCGCCGACGCGGGCCACCCTTATTTATACCGGTGAACCGGTATGGGCCGGTATTTTTGGCCGGCTGGCCGGTGAGCGTCTGCCGCTGCTGGCCCTGCTCGGCTGCGTTTTGATCCTCGCGGGAGTGCTGGTGAGCGAGCTGAAGTGGAAGCGCAAGTCGCCGCCGCAGGTTTCCACAAACGACGATGCGCAGCCGCTCGCTGACCTGGCCGATCGCCGCGAGCCATAATATTTTCCTTCTGACCCGACAGCGGCGCTTATCCTGGCTGGTACTCGTCCGGCTCTGATTGTCTCCAGGCCCGTGCCAGCGCAGCGCCGCCGGGCGATGGCATCAGGCACGGCGTCGCTTTTATGCCGGGTGGCGGCTGCGCCTTACCCGGCCTGCGTTCGTACGACCTGTCGTTAATTTATTCACCATTGTTGCTGAAACTGCCGGTGCTGACGGCCTCAAAATCGCTGAAACATTCCCGGAAGGCCGTGGCAGTCTCCAGGCCCGGCAAGCGCAGCGCCGCCGGGCGGTCAGGTTCCGTGCCCGTGGTGGTGCCGGATGGCGGCATAAATGCCTTATCCGGCCTACAGGATCACACCACCCAGGCCCACACCGCTCCCTGCGCCAACGCCGCGCTAATGTGGATTACACCGGCGTTACCCTGGCCTCCTTCGCCTCGCGCGTCCCGCGATGAAGCAGCGCGTGCAGCAGGATCGCCCCGAAGGTGGCCGTGCCAATCCCGCCCAGCGTAAAGCCGCCCAGCGACAGCGCGAAATCGCCGGCGCCCAGCACCAGGGTCACCGACACCATGATCAAATTGCTGTTTTGACTCAGATCCACCCGGTTTTGCACCCAGATCCGCGCCCCGGCGACGGCAATTAAGCCAAAGACCACGATCGAGGCGCCGCCGATTACCGGCGCGGGAATGGTGTGGATTAATGCGCCGAACTTCGGCGAGAAACCCAACAGCATGGCAATCAGCGCCGCGGCGACAAACACCAGCGTTGAGTAGACCTTGGTCACCGCCATGACGCCGATGTTCTCCGCATAGGTGGTGACCCCGCTGCCGCCCACCGAACCGGAGAGCATGGTCGCCAGCCCGTCGCCGACGAAGGCGCGCCCCATGTACGGGTCCATATTGCGCCCGGTCATCCCGGCGACGGCCTTCAGGTGCCCGAGGTTCTCGGCCACCAGGATCACCGCGACCGGCGCAATCAACATCATCGCCTGGCCGTTAAAGGATGGGGTGGTAAAGTGCGGCAGCCCGAACCACGTCGCCTGGGCGAGGGGGGAGAAGTCCAGCGGTTTGCCAAGGCCCAGGCCGTTAGCCAGCAGGGCGTACAGCGCGCAGGCGACGATCAGGCCGACCAGGATCAGCAGTCGCTGCAGCATCCCGCGGGTAAATACCGCCACTATGCCGATGCAGAGCACAGTTAACACCGCCATCCAGCTGTCGAAGGCGCTGGCGGAGACGCTGCGCACGGCAATCGGCGCCAGGTTCAGGCCGATAGCCATCACCACCGCGCCGGTCACCACCGGCGGCATCAGGCGCTCGATCCAGCGGGTGCCGATCTTCATCACCACCAGACCAATCAGGGTGTAGACCAGCCCGCAGGCGATGATCCCGCCAAGGGCGACGCTCAGATGAGGGTTTAGCCCCTGGCCGTTAAAGCCGGTAATGGCGATCACCACCCCGACAAAAGCGGCGCTGGAGCCGAGATAGCTCGGCACCCGTCCGCCGGTAACGACAAAGAATAGCAGGGTGCCGACGCCCGACATCAGAATAGACAGGTTCGGGTCGAGCCCCATCAACAACGGCATCAGCACTGTCGCGCCGAACATCGCAACGGCGTGCTGCACGCCCATCACCAGCGTTTGCCCGGCCGACAAGCGTTCATCGGGGGCGACAACGCCGGATTCGGCGGCGGGAGAGGTCAGCTTCCAGCGAGGAAAATCGAAGAGTGCCATGATGATATCCCGGGTTAAAGGTTAACAAGCGGGTCGCATAAGCGTGTGATAGCCGCGGTCAAACCACATCAGTCCCCGGGGCTCCGGGTGACGGGTAATGGCCACGACGTGACAAAACAGAATGTCGTGCGTCCCGACGCTGACGCGCTGGTCGATGCGGCAGTCAAAGCTGACCAGAGCCGCCTCCAGCCGCGGACAGCCGGTGGCGCCGGTCTGCCAGTCGGCGGCGGCAAAACGCTCGTCCATTGCCGTTTTACCGCCAAACAGCGTCGACAGGGCCTCCTGTCCGGCCGCCAGGGTATTGACGCACAGCGTGTGGTGTTCGCTGAACACCGGCCACACCGAGGCCGAGCGGTTCAGGCAGACCAGCAGGGTCGGCGGCGTGTCGGTAACGCTGCAGACCGCGCTGGCGGTGAACCCCGCCCGGCCCGCCGGGCCATCGGTGGTAATAATGTTAACCGCGGCGCCGACGTGGGCCATGGCGTCACGGAAACTCGCTTTGTCCGTTAACTCCATCGTAAACTCCTTATGCCAGCAGGCAGGCTTCATCAAAGGACAGACGCGGCAGGCGGCCGTACAGCTTGCCGGGGTCGCCATAGCCGATGTTCACCAGCAGGTTGCTTTTCCAGCCGTTGTCGGCAAAAAATGCCGCGTCGACTTTTTCCCGGTCAAAACCGGACATTGGCCCGGTGTCGAGGCCCAGCGCCCGGCAGGCAAAAATCAGATACGCCGCCTGCAGGGAGCTGTTGCGAAACGCGGTCTCTTCCGCCAGCTGCGGGCTGGAGGTAAACCAGCTGCGGGCGTCACCGTGGGGAAACAGGGTCGGCAGCCGGTCGTAGAAGGCGCTATCCCACGCCACGATGGCGGTCACCGGCGCCTGCATGGTTTTCTGCAGATTGCCGCTGGAGAGCGTCGGGCGAAGTTTCTCTTTGCCTTCCGCGCTGCGCACGAACACGATGCGCGCTGGCGAACAGTTGGCGGAAGTCGGCCCCATTTTCATCAGGTCCCAGACGGCCTGCAGCTGCGCATCGCTCACTGGCTTATCCAGCCAGCCGTTGTGGGTCCGGGCCTGGGTAAACAGCGTCTCGCAGGCCGTGTGGTTTATCGCGTCGTTCATCGGGTCTCCCTGGCGACCGGCAGCATAGCGGCCAGCCCGTCGCGTAAAATGGTATTAAAGGTATCGGCGTCGGTGACGTTACAGGCATGGCCGCCCCACGGCATTTCCACGAGCAGGCTGCCGGGGATCGCCGTCTGCAGCACGCGGGAGCAGGAGGCGGGGACCAGCAGGTCGTCAGCGGCGCTGATAATCAGCGTCGGGCAGGCGATGGCCGACGCACGGCGTGAAAAATCAGCCTGCTTCAGGGCCTGCAGCCGCTTCAGCAGATTCTCTTTGCCCTGAAAATGGCTGATGGCAAGCGCATCTTCCGCTTCGAGGCGCGGCAGGCGCGCGGCCATCCATTCCGCCGGGTAGAGAAATAGCGGCTGCGCTTCGACCCACGCCTGTGCGCCGCCGGCATGCAGCAGACGCTCGCGCACCTGGAAGCAGCGGCGGGTATGCGGCGACAGCGACAGCCAGCCGTTGACCAGCGCCAGGGCGCTCACCGCCTCGGGGCGATCGAGCGCCAGCTGCAGGCCAATCAGCGCCCCCAGGGCGTGGCCCACCAGCGCGAAGCGGGCGATCCCCGCCGCCTGCAGAGCGCTGAACAGCTCCCCGGCCATCGTCGCCAGGCTGTAGTCGGCGGGCAGCGGACCGGCGTTCTCCCCGGTCCCGTTATGGTCATAACTCACCAGCTGATACTGTTCCTCCAGCGCCGCGCGCTGCGCCAGCCAGTAGCCGCCGCCCCCGCCCAGACCGGCGCTGAGGACCACCACCGGCGCGCCGGGCCACGGAGCCGGAGCAATATTGAGCCTCATCATGTCGGGGTACCGATATGGGCGACGCTGGCGATTTCCACCAGCGCATCGGGCTTCACCAGTCCGCACTGAATGCAGAAGCGCGCCGGTTTATCGCCGGGGAAGAACTCGGCGTAGACCTCGTTAATCGCGGCGTAATTTGTCCAGTCGGTGATAAAGATGCTGTTGAAAGTCACATCCGCCATACTCCCGCCCGCCGTTTCGATAACGCTCCTGATGGTCTCCAGCACGTGGCGGGTTTGCGCCTTTGGGTCGCCGATGTGCACCACATTGTTTTGCTTATCAAACGGCAGGGTGCCCGAGACGTAGACCACGCCATCGGCGAGCGTCCCCGGAACAAAGGGGGCAATCGGCGCGGTGGTGCCTGGCGGAATAATCACCTGTTTAGGCATAACGTTTCTCCTTGGCTAAAGCCAGCGGGGCGGCGGGGGACAGCGCGTGGCAGAAGCTCTCAACGTCGCTGACCCAGCCGAAAAAGGTTTCAATATTGAACAGCGCCGCCTGCTGGGCGAAGGCCGGGCCGGCCTGATGGGTGGCATCCTCCAGCACGATGCCGAAGTATTCGAGAAAGAAGCCATCGCGCAGCGTCGATTCGACGCAGACGTTGGTGGCGATCCCGGTGAACACCAGGTGGCGTATGCCGCGGCTGCGCAAAATGCTGTCGAGCGGGGTGTTAAAGAAGCCGCTGTAGCGCGGTTTCGGCAACACGATATCGCCTTCCTGCGGCGTCAGCTCGTCCACCAGCTGATAATCCCAGCCGCCTTTCGCCAGCAGCTTGCCCTGCAGCTCCGGACGCTGACGCATCGTTTTCAGCGCGTTGGATTTGTGATAGTTCGGCGAGCCCGGGCCGCCGGCTTCAACATACTGGTCATCCCAGCCATTCTGGAACCAGATAATCAACATACCCGCGGCGCGAGCGGCGGCGACGGCGGTATTAATATTGTCGATAACCGGCCGGGTAGCGGAGACGTCAAAGCCGGCGAGATCCAGATAACCGCCCTGGCTGGCGTAGGCGTTCTGCATATCGACCACAATCAGCGCGCTCTGCTGCGGCGCGAAGGTCAGGGATTCCGGGCGAGCGGGAAGGGTAATCATCAGGCCACCTCACGGGTAACAGAAGCAATGTGGTTCCGGCAGCGCATCAGCGGCTGAATGCGTTCGCCAAAGGCGTCAATGCCGGCAAGAAAATCATCAAAGGTCAGCAGCACGCCGTCGGTGCCGGGCACGCTCGCTACTTCATCAAGCATACGGGCGACGCTGGCATACGATCCGACCAGGGTGCCCATGTTAATGTTGACCGCCGAGGTGGGGTCGGCCATCTGGCGCACGTTGGTATCGCTGCCGGAGCGGGTATCTTTCTGACTCTGCTCGGTGAGCCACGCCAGCGCTTCTTCATCGGCGCCCGCTTTGTAATGTTCCCATTTGGCGCGCGCCGCCTCGTCGGTTTCGTCGGCGATCACCATGAACAGCACATAGGACCCCACGTCGCGGCCGGTTTTTTCCGCCGCCTGCATCATGCGTGCGGCGGTCGGGGCAAAGGCCGTTGGCGTGTTGACCCCTTTGCCAAAGCAAAAGTTGTAGTCCGCATGCTGGGCGGAGAAGGCCATCCCGGCATCGCTCTGCCCGGCGCAGATCACCTTCATCGGCTGCGACGGGCGCGGGCTGACCCGGCAGTCGTTCATGGTGAAGTAGTCGCCTTTGAAATCGCTGCGCCCGGTGCCCCACAGGTCACGGAGCACCTGGACGTATTCGGTGAGATAGTCATAGCGGCTGGCGAAATAGTCATCTCCCGGCCACATGCCCATCTGGTCATATTCCGGTTTTTGCCAGCCGGTCACCAGATTGACGCCAAACCGGCCGCCGGAGATGGAGTCGATAGTGGAGGCCATCCGGGCGACAATCGCCGGCGGCAGCGTCAGGGTGGCGGCGGTGGCGTAGATCTGGATCTTCGAGGTCACCGCGGCCAGGCCGGCCATCAGGGTAAAGGACTCCAGGTTGTGATCCCAGAATTCAGTTTTCCCGCCGAAGCCGCGCAGTTTGATCATGGAGAGCGCGAAGTCGAAATGGTAGTGCTCGGCCTTCTGCACGATGGCCTTATTCAGTTCAAAGGTCGGCATATACTGCGGGGCATGGGTGGAGATCAGCCAGCCGTTGTTGCCAATGGGAACGAAAACACCAATTTTCATACCTACCTCTCTGCAGTCATGGAAGATGGGTTGCGATGGTGCGGCATCCTGCCTCTCCCTGGACCACCTCGCAGAAAAGGTAAAGCAAAGGCGATGCCAGTTTTATAAATGCTAATGTTATTAATGTGTTACTTTTGAGTTGCTAAAAAGGACGATAAAAAAGTGGACTGGATGGTCAAAATCAGTGCACGAAAAAACGGCAGTCATGCGCAATCAGGGTGCATGGGGTCGTGTCGGCGCAGGGCTTTTGCTATGCTGGTGGTGTCAACTGAAGGAGAGGATGTATGGCACAGGGCGCGGTGAAGAAAAGCGGCAAACGTTCACAAGCGGTCAGCGCCAAAAAGGAGGCCATCCTGGCCGCCGCGCTGGAGGCATTTTCGCAATTTGGTATTCACGGTACGCGGCTGGAGCAGGTGGCTGAACGCGCCGGGGTATCGAAAACCAATCTGCTCTATTACTACCCTTCGAAAGAGGCGCTGTATGTGGCAGTCCTGCAGCAGATCCTCGCCATCTGGCTGGCGCCGCTGAAGGCCTTTCGTGAGGATATCAGCCCGCTGGTGGCGATCCGCGAATATATTCGCCTGAAGCTGGAGGTGTCCCGCGATCATCCCCAGGCCTCGAAGCTCTTCTGCCTCGAGATGCTGCAGGGGGCGCCGCTGCTGATGGGCGAACTGACCGGGGATCTGAAAGCGCTGGTCGACGAAAAATCGGCGATAGTCTCCGGCTGGATCGACCGCGGCAAGCTGGCGCCGGTCGATCCACAGCATTTAATCTTTATGATCTGGGCTACCACCCAGCATTACGCCGACTTCGCCACCCAGGTGGAGGCGGTCACCGGCGCCACGCTGCAGGATGCGGCCTTTTTTGAACAAACGGTCGATAATGTCCAGCGGATGATTATCGAAGGCATTCGCGTCCGTTAATTGGCGGGCGGCAGCGGGCAGCTTTGATCGCCATCCTCGCACTGTAGCAGCGAGGCGAGGAAAGACTCCCGCTCCACGCTCTTATCGGTCATGCACTGGCTGACCAGCATTGGCTGCATGCTGCCGCCTTCGGCGCCGGACGCGAGAAAGGCGCAGTCGGCGTCGCGTAAGGCGATCCATGCCTGCTGCGCCTGCTTCAGTAATGTTTGTTGTTTACCCACCGCCCGCTGCAGGGCCTGCTGCCAGGTGTCGTTCAGTTTTTTATCGGCCGCCTGATACTGCGCAGCCGCGCACTGATTCATTTCGGTTTGGGTGTTGGCGCTGCTGCACTCGTCCGCCAGCGCCGCGCCGCTGGCCAGCAGGGCCATCACGGCAAATAACGTGCGTTTCATTGTTCTGCTCCCATAAAAAAGGCTCCCGTCCGGGAGCCTTAATTAAACACAGCTGACGTCGGCTGTCATTAGCTGATCGCAGCGCAGACTGATTGCCCGGATGGCGGCGAACAGCGCCTTATCCGGGCTACCCTTTGGCGGTGGTAGGTAGCCCCGGTAAGCGTAGCGCCACCGGGGAGCCCGTTTTAGCCGATGGTCATCAGGCTGGCGTTACCGCCTGCCGCCGCGGTGTTAACGCTCAGCGAACGCTCGATATACAGCCGCTCCAGCAGCAGATTGGTTTCGCCGCGGGCGAAGCCCTGCACGGAGACAATCGCCCCGTCGCGCGCCGCCACCTGCTCGCACAGCTCGCGCAGCTGGTCGGAATCGCCGTGGTAGATAACCGCGTCGAAGGCCTGGCCAGGCAACCGCTCCGCTTTGGCAAAGCGAATGCGCTCGCTGACCTCCCGCGGCAGTTTCTTCGCCAGATCGCGCTGCAGGGCGCTGTCCGGCCACAGTACTTCACAACCCACCGCCAGCACAGCCGCCAGCTGGATCAGCGCATCCTGTTCGTTATCCGCTACGCACAGCACGCGCTCGCGCGGCATCAGCGTCAGGGTGTTGCGCTCGCCGGTTGGCCCCGGCAGCAGGCGTTGAGTGCCGCTTTGCGCCTGCTCGCTGTACTGCTGGCACAGCGCCTGCAGCTCAGGACGGCCCGCGGCCCACTGCTGCAGCGCCTGCAGCGGTTTTTCCAGCAGCGTTTTCAGCTGGGCGTCCAGCGGACGCTCCGCATCCTGGCGGGCGAAGGTCACGCCAACCGCGTCCTGCGGACGGCTGGAGAGCAGACGGTACAGATACAGCGGACCGCCGGCTTTCGGACCGGTACCGGACAACCCTTCGCCGCCGAACGGCTGAACGCCGACCACCGCGCCAACCATATTGCGGTTGACGTACAGGTTGCCCACCTTGGCGCTGCCGGTGACCTGGGCGATGGTTTCGTCGATACGGGTATGCACGCCGAGGGTCAGGCCGTAGCCAGAGGCGTTAATCTGCTCGACCAGTTTGTCCAGCTCGTTACGGTTATAGCGCACCACGTGCAGTACCGGGCCGAAGACCTCTTTTTTCAGCTCGTCGAAGCTGTCGAGCTCGATAAGCGTCGGCGGCACGAAGGTCCCGTGACGCCATTCGCGGGCGTCTTCGCTATTCTCGCGCACCGCCTGGTAGACGGTGCGGCCTTTGGCGCGCATCGCCTGAATATGGCGTTCGATATTCTCTTTCGCTTCCGCATCGATAACCGGACCGATATCGGTGGTCAGGCGCCCCGGATTGCCCATCCGGCACTCGCTCATGGCGCCGCGCAGCATGGTTAAGGTGTGATCGGCGACCTCTTCCTGCAGGCATAGCACGCGCAGGGCGGAGCAGCGCTGGCCAGCGCTGTCGAACGCGGAAGCCAGCACGTCGATCACTACCTGCTCGGTGAGCGCCGACGAATCGACGATCATCGCGTTCATCCCGCCGGTTTCGGCGATCAGCGGCGTCGGGCGGCCCTGGGGATCGAGGCGGCTGGCGATATTGCGCTGCAGCAGGGTGGCCACTTCGGTGGAGCCGGTGAACATCACGCCGCGTACGCGCTCATCGGAGGTTAGCGCGGCGCCCACGGTCTCCCCGCGGCCCGGCAGCAGTTGAATAACGCCCGGCGGCACGCCGGCTTCCAGTAGAATCGCCACGCCCTGGGCGGCGATAAGCGGCGTCTGCTCGGCAGGTTTCGCCAGCACGCTGTTGCCGGCCGCCAGCGCGGCGGCAATCTGGCCGGTGAAGATCGCCAGCGGGAAGTTCCACGGGCTGATACAGACCACCGGACCCAGCGGGCGGTGAGTTTCATTATCGAAATCGTCGCGCACCTGGCCGGCGTAATAGTGCAGGAAGTCAACGGCTTCGCGCACTTCAGCGATGGCGTTGCTGAAGGTTTTACCCGCCTCGCGCACCAGGATCCCCATCAGGGTCGGCATTTGGCTTTCCATCAGCACCGCGGCGCGCTCAAGAATGGCGGCGCGCTCCTGCGGCGGAGTGGCGAACCAGATCGGCGCATTGTTGATAGCGCTGGTCAGCGCCTGCTGCACTTCAGCGTCGCTGGCTTCGCGGACGTAGCCGACGATATCTTTCGGCTCTGCCGGGTTAACCACCGGCTGCATTTCGCCTTCGGCCACCGGCTGCTCCAGCATCGGCAATGCCTGCCATTTATGCAGCGCGCTGTTGAGCAGGGAAGAGGAGAGGGAGGCCAGACGGTGCTCGTTCGCCAGATCGAGACCGGCGGAATTGCTCCGGCCGCTGCCGTAGAGATCGCGCGGCAGCGGGATTTTCGGATGCGGCAGGCCGGCCTGGCCTTCCTGCTGCGCCAGTTTTTCTACCGCGCTGACCGGGTCGGCCACCAGCTCGTCCAGCGGCAGGGTATTGTCCGCGATACGGTTGACGAAAGAGGTATTGGCGCCGTTCTCCAGCAGACGACGCACCAGATACGCCAGCAGCGTCTCGTGGGTGCCCACCGGGGCGTAGATCCGGCACGGACGGTTCAGTTTGCCGTCGGCGACCTTGCCCACCACCTGCTCGTACAGCGGTTCGCCCATGCCGTGCAGGCACTGGAACTCATACTGGCCCGGGTAGTAGTTCTGGCCCGCCAGCTGGTAGATAGCCGCCAGAGTATGGGCGTTATGGGTGGCGAACTGCGGGTAAATCAGGTTCGGCACCGCCAGCAGCTTCTTCGCGCAGGCGAGGTAGGAGACGTCGGTGTAAACCTTGCGGGTGTATACCGGATAGCCTTCGAGACCTTCCATCTGCGCGCGTTTAATTTCGCTATCCCAGTAGGCGCCTTTCACCAGACGGATCATCAGGCGACGGCGGCTGCGGGTGGCGAGGTCAATCAGGTAATCAATGACAAACGGACAGCGCTTCTGGTAGGCCTGAATCACGAAGCCAATCCCGTTCCAGCCGGCCAGTTCCGGCTCGAAGCACAGTTTTTCCAGCAGGTCGAGGGAGATCTCCAGACGGTCAGCCTCTTCGGCGTCAATATTGATGCCGATGTCATACTGGCGCGCCAGCAGGGTCAGCGATTTCAGCCGCGGGTAAAGCTCTTCCATCACCCGGTCATACTGCGCGCGGCTGTAGCGCGGGTGCAGCGCGGAGAGCTTAATGGAGATACCCGGACCTTCATAAATGCCGCGGCCGTTGGAGGCTTTGCCGATGGCATGGATCGCCTGCTGATAAGAAACCATATAGGCCTGGGCGTCAGCGGCGGTCAGGGCGGCTTCGCCGAGCATATCGTAGGAGTAGCGGAACCCTTTTTCTTCCAGCTTGCGGGCGTTGGCCAGCGCTTCGGCGATGGTTTCCCCGGTGACGAACTGCTCGCCCATCAGGCGCATCGCCATATCCACGCCTTTGCGGATCAGCGGTTCGCCGCTCTTGCCGATGATGCGGTTCAGGGAGCGGGAGAGGCTGGTCTCGTTATGGGTCGACACCAGTTTTCCGGTGAACAGCAGCCCCCAGGTGGCGGCGTTGACGAACAGCGACGGGCTGCGGCCGATGTGCGACTGCCAGTTGCCGTTGCTGATTTTGTCGCGGATCAGCGCATCGCGGGTGGCTTTATCCGGAATACGCAGCAGGGCTTCCGCCAGGCACATCAGCGCCACCCCTTCCTGTGAAGAGAGGGAGAACTCCTGCAGCAGGCTCTGCACCATGCCGGCGCGGCCGCTGGCGGTTTTCTGGTTGCGCAGTTTTTCCGCCAGCTGATACGCCAGCTTGTGCGCCTGTTCGCCCAGCGGCTGCGGCAGACGGGCCTGCTCCAGCAGCATCGGTACCGCGTCGGTTTCCGGACGTCGCCAGGCGGCGGTGATCGCCGCGCGGCTCACCGACTGCGGCAGGATCTGCTCGGCGAATTCGAGGAACGGCTGATAGGGCTCTTCCGTTGGTTCGCTGGCGTCATCGCTTTCGTTGGCGGCCCCGGAGAGCAGGGCCGGCAGCTCAGGCAGCGTCTCGTCGTTCTCCAGTTTTTCCAGATAATTAAAGATGGCCTGCTTAATCAGCCAGTGCGGCGTGCGGTCAATACGGCTCGCGGCGGATTTAATGCGCTCGCGGGTTGCGTCGTCAAGCTTAACACCCATGGTGGTGGTGCCCATGCTCAAAACTCCTGTCATTTATCGTTAGGCTTATGCGGTTGCATGGAAATATCCACTATGTTGCAACTTTGTGCAACCTTGTTAATTGTGGCTTGTGACGGAAGCCGTGAAATGGCTAATTTGTTAAAAATAACCCCTAAAATAGCAGAAATTTAACCCCGGGCTCATAGGGTATTTGTATGCGTGAGTTAACACTTTTGTTTGGTGCAACCTTTAAAAACGTGAGAGAGTGCAACCTCTAACAAATTGACGTTTTGCGCCGTCGGTTTTTCGTGTAAATGCTGTGTTAAATCGTTTGTGAAAAACCGAAGCTTCCGTCAGGATACGGTCGCCCAATTAAACAATGCGCCATTACCCCGTTCCGGTAGTGGAAAAAAACGACGAAGTTGGACGCTGTCGATAAAAATTCTGGAGACTTTGCATGGCTATTAGCACACCGATGCTGGTGACATTTATTGTTTATATTTTTGGTATGGTATTGATAGGGTTTATTGCCTGGCGTTCGACCAAAAACTTCGATGATTATATTCTCGGGGGAAGGAGTCTGGGGCCATTTGTGACCGCGCTTTCCGCAGGGGCGTCGGATATGAGCGGCTGGCTGCTGATGGGCCTGCCAGGGGCGATTTTTCTCTCCGGGATTTCCGAAAGCTGGATCGCCATTGGCTTAACGCTGGGGGCGTGGATTAACTGGAAGCTGGTGGCCGGTCGCCTGCGCGTGCATACCGAGGTGAATAATAACGCCCTGACGCTGCCCGATTATTTTACCGGCCGTTTTGAAGATAAAAGCCGGGTGCTGAGAATTATTTCGGCGCTGGTTATTCTGCTGTTCTTTACCATCTATTGCGCTTCAGGAATTGTCGCGGGGGCGCGTCTGTTTGAAAGCACCTTCGGCATGAGTTATGAAACCGCACTGTGGGCCGGGGCGGCGGCGACGATTATCTATACCTTCGTCGGCGGCTTCCTCGCCGTTAGCTGGACCGATACCGTGCAGGCCAGCCTGATGATTTTCGCGCTGATCCTCACCCCGGTGATCGTGATTATTTCCGTCGGCGGCTTTGGCGATTCGCTGGAAGTGATTAAGCAGAAGAGCATCGAAAATATCGACATGCTGAAAGGGCTGAACTTCGTGGCGATTATCTCGCTGATGGGCTGGGGGCTGGGTTATTTCGGTCAGCCGCATATTCTGGCGCGCTTTATGGCGGCGGATTCGCACCACAGCATCGTTCACGCACGTCGCATTAGTATGACCTGGATGATCCTCTGCCTCGGCGGGGCGGTGGCCGTCGGCTTCTTTGGCATCGCCTACTTCAATAACAACCCGAGCCTGGCGGGCGCGGTTAACCAGAACGCCGAGCGCGTGTTTATCGAACTGGCGCAAATCCTGTTTAACCCGTGGATTGCCGGGATCCTGCTGTCGGCGATTCTGGCGGCGGTGATGTCCACCCTGAGCTGTCAGCTGCTGGTCTGCTCGAGCGCAATTACCGAAGACCTGTATAAAGCCTTCCTGCGTAAAAACGCCGGTCAGAAAGAGCTGGTGTGGGTGGGCCGTATGATGGTGCTGGTGGTTGCCCTGGTGGCCATTGCCCTGGCGGCCAATCCGGAAAACCGCGTGCTGGGTCTGGTGAGCTACGCCTGGGCTGGCTTCGGCGCCGCCTTTGGCCCGGTGGTCCTGTTCTCGGTAATGTGGTCGCGCATGACCCGTAACGGCGCGCTGGCCGGGATGGTGATTGGCGCCCTGACCGTGATCGTCTGGAAGCAGTTTGGCTGGCTGGGCCTGTATGAAATTATTCCGGGCTTCGTCTTCGGCAGCATCGGGATTGTGGTCTTTAGCCTGCTGGATAAAGCGCCGTCGGCCAGCATGCAGCAGCGCTTTGCCGAAGCGGATGCCCACTACCATACGCCGCCGCCGGTACGCGCCACGGCTGAGTAAGATCATCTAATGCTCACGAGCCCGCCGCTGGCGGGCTTTTTATTGCCTGGTGCCGTGCCGGAATATTATAACCCTTGCTAATTATCTGAAAATCCGCTGATATTTCCTGACTAATAACAATGAGGATAGCAAAGATGACGTTCAGACAGGGTGCAATGGCGCTGGTGCTGGCAGGGTTACTCAGCGGCTGCGTGGCGGGTGGAAGTTCATCGACCAGCGCGCCGAAGCCCGGCGTCTGCCCGGCGGATAAGTCCATGGTGCAAACCACGCTTTACTTCGGTCTGAGCCGCCCGGCGGGGAAAGACATCACCGCTGAAGAGTGGCAACAGTTTGTCGACCGTGACGTCACGCCGCGCTTTCGCGACGGGCTGACGGTGTTTGATGCCCACGGCCAGTGGCTTGGCCAGAATGGTCAGGTGGTGCGGGAGCAGAGCAAGGCGCTGATGGTGATCCATGGGCATGACGCGCAGAGCGAGGCCGGTATTGAGGCTCTGCGCCAGGGCTATAAATCACGCTTCGCGCAGGAGTCGGTGATGCGTGTCGACCAGCCGGTCTGCGTGCAGTTCTGAGTAAACGGCGGGGGCAGCCCCGCCGTTTGTTTTACAGCACCAGCCCGGCGAAGCTGGCGGAAAGCAGGCTCACCAGCGTGGCGCTATACACCAGCCGCAGGCCGAAGCGGGAGACGATATTGCCCTGCGGTTCATTCAGGCCTTTGATCGCCCCGGCGATAATGCCGATCGAGGCAAAGTTGGCAAACGACACCAGGAATACCGAGAGAATGCCGAGCCCGCGAGGGGTCATGCTGGCGGCAATCTTTTGCAGCTCAATCATCGCCACAAATTCGTTAGCGACCAGTTTGGTGGCCATGATGCTGCCGGCGTTTAGCGCATCGCTCAGCGGGATGCCGATAAGCCACGCCAGCGGATAAAAGACGTAGCCGAGGATCTGCTGGAAGCTGAGACCAAACAGGGTGGCGAATAGCGCGTTAATGGCGCTGATCAGGGCGATAAAACCGATCAGCATCGCCAGAATAATCATCGCCACTTTAAAGCCGGCCAGAATATATTCCCCGAGCATTTCAAAGAAACTCTGCGATTCATGCAGCTTCTCGAGTTTTATTTCCTGCTCGCTGCCCGGCCGCGTCGGGTTAATTACCGACAGCACGATAAAGGTGCTGAACATATTGAGGATCAGCGCTGCGACGACATATTTGGCGTCCAGCATGGTCATATAGGCGCCGACAATCGACAGCGATACGGTCGACATGGCCGTCGCCGCCATAGTGAACAGTCGCCGTGAGGAGAGGTCGCCCAGTACGCCCTTGTAGGCAATGAAGTTCTCCGATTGACCGAGGATCAGCGAGCTGACGGCGTTGAAAGATTCCAGCTTACCCATGCCGTTTACTTTCGACAGCAGGGTGCCAATCACGCGAATAAAAATCGGCAGGACCCGCCAGTGCTGGAGAATACCAATCAGCGCGGAAATAAACACAATCGGACACAGGACGCCCAGGAAAATAAAGGCTAAGCCTTTTTCGCTCATGCCGCCAAAGACGAAATTGGTCCCTTCGGCGGCAAAGCCTAACAGCGAAGCAAAAAAGCCGGAAATATTTTTTACCAGCCACAGGCCGCTTTCGGCGTGCAGGAAAAAGAAAGCGAGCGCTATTTCGATAATAATCAACTGGAGAATATAACGAATACGAATTTTTTGTCTGTCGTAGCTGACAAGCCAGGCCAGGGCGAGGATCACCGCCAGCGCCAGCAGGAAATGAAAAAATGCAGTCATGTTGTTCTTTTCGCAAGTCAATAAGGCCGCCATTTAGCCATAGCCGCTACGGCGGGTAAATATCTGGCGTAAAAAATCCTTTGCTTATTCTTTCCCTTCATAACAGGCGAATATTTTCATAAGTCATTATTTGTCAGCGATTTATTTACAACTGATCATCATTCTCTGCACATTTCGCTTGTGTTTCTGAGCATTGTAATGATAATCACTATCATAAATATTACCTGTTTTTGCATTCGTTGACGGTGCTTTACATTTAAGGGTATTGGCATGTTTGTCCCATTTCTCATTATGTTACGCGAAGGCCTGGAGGCGGCGCTGATTGTCAGCCTGATCGCCAGCTATCTTAAACGCACCCAGCGCGGCAACTGGATTGGCGTGATGTGGATTGGCGTGATCCTCGCGGCGGCGCTATGTCTTGGCTTAGGCATTTTTATCAACGAAACCACCGGTGAATTTCCTCAGCGTGAACAGGAACTGTTCGAAGGGATCGTCGCGGTCATTGCGGTGGTGATCCTGACGTGGATGGTCTTCTGGATGCGCAATGTCTCACGCAACGTCAAGCAGCAGCTGGAGCAGGCCGTGGACAAGGCGCTGCAGCGCGGTAATCACCACGGCTGGGCGCTGGTGATGATGGTCTTTTTCGCGGTCGCCCGTGAGGGGCTGGAGTCGGTCTTCTTTCTGCTGGCGGCCTTCCAGCAGGATGTCGGCATCTGGCCGCCGCTGGGGGCGCTGCTGGGTCTGGCCACCGCTATCGTGCTGGGCTTCCTGATCTACTGGGGCGGTATCCGCCTTAACCTTGGCGTGTTCTTCAAATGGACCAGCCTGTTTATTCTGCTGGTGGCCGCTGGCCTGGCCGCGGGGGCGATCCGCGCCTTCCACGAGGCGGGCCTGTGGAACCTGTTCCAGGATACCGCCTTCGATCTGAGCAACGTGCTGTCGACGCATACGCTGTTCGGCACGCTGCTGGAAGGGATCTTCGGTTATCAGGAGACGCCGAGCGTCAGCGAAGTGGCTGTCTATCTGCTTTATCTGATCCCGGCGCTGGTGCTGTTTGCCCTGCCGCCGCGGAATAATACCACTGCCTCGCGGGCTGCCTGACCGGGCGCTGCGAGCTTATAAGCGACACTCTACTTACCGAAAGGGATGATCATGATGATTCATTTTCGCCGTAATGCGCTGCGGGTGACCGTGGCCGCGCTGCTCAGCTCTGCATTCGGTGCTCAGGCTGCGGATATCCCGCAGGTCAAAGTCACCGTCAACGACAAGCAGTGCGAGCCGATGCAGGTGACCGTTAACGCGGGTAAAACCCAGTTTATTATTCAGAACCACAGCCAGAAAGCGCTGGAGTGGGAGATTCTGAAAGGGGTGATGGTGGTGGAAGAGCGCGAAAACATCGCGCCGGGCTTTACTCAGAAGCTCACCGCGAACCTGCAGCCGGGCGAATATGACATGACCTGTGGCCTGCTCACCAACCCGAAAGGCAAACTGATCGTCACCGGCGCCGCCACCAAAGACGCGGCGAAAGCGGATGCGGTGCTGAGCCTCGGCGACGCGATCACCGCCTATAAAGCCTATGTGACGGCGGAAACCGCGCAGCTGGTTAGCGGCACCAAAGCCTTTACCGACGCGGTGAAAGCCGGCGATATCGAAAAAGCGAAAGCGCTGTACGCCCCGACGCGTCAGCATTACGAGCGCATCGAGCCCATTGCCGAGCTGTTCTCTGACCTTGACGGCAGCATCGACGCCCGCGAAGACGACTTCGAGAAAAAAGCGGAAGATCCGAAATTTACCGGTTTCCACCGTCTGGAAAAAGCGCTGTTTGGCGATAACAGCGTCAAGGGGATGGAAAAATATGCCGATCAGCTGAACAGCGATGTGCTGGAGCTGCAAAAGCGTATCAGCGAGCTGGCGTTCCCGCCGTCAAAAGTCGTGGGCGGCGCGGCAGGATTAATTGAGGAAGTCGCGGCCAGCAAGATCAGCGGTGAAGAAGATCGCTACAGCCATACCGATCTGTGGGACTTCCAGGCCAACATTGACGGCGCGCAGAAAATTGTCGACCTGCTGCGCCCGCAGCTGCAAAAAGAGAACAGCGCGCTGCTGGCGAAAGTGGACGCCAACTTTAAGAAAGTGGACAGCATCCTCAGCAAATATCGCACCAAAGACGGTTTCGAGACCTACGATAAGCTGACCACCGCCGACCGTAATGCGCTGAAAGGGCCGATCACCACCCTGGCGGAAGATCTGGCTCAGCTGCGCGGGATCCTGGGGCTGGACTAAGTCGATGGCACAGCAGAAACCCCACGACGTGAACGAGCCGTCACGTCGTCGCTTACTGAAAGGGATCGGCGCGCTTGGCGGCGCGCTGGCCATCACCGGCGGCTGCCCGGTAGCGCATGCGGCAAAAGCGGAAAGTTCCCCGGGGACGCTCACACCCGACGCGCGCCAGGAAAAGCAGCCATTCTATGGCCGGCATCAGGCGGGCATTCTGACGCCGCAGCAGGCTTCGATGATGCTGGTGGCCTTCGATGTGCTGGCGGCTGATAAAGCCGACCTCGAGCGGCTGTTTCGACTGCTGACCCAGCGTATCGCCTTTTTAACCCAGGGCGGCCCGGCGCCGGACACGCCGAATCCGCGGCTGCCGCCGATGGATTCCGGCATCCTGGGGCCGTGGATTGCGCCAGATAACCTGACCATCACCGTCTCGGTCGGCCATTCGCTATTTGATGAGCGCTTTGGCCTGGCGGATAAAGCACCGAAAAAGCTGCAGCCGATGACCCGCTTCCCCAACGATTCGCTGGATGCCGCGCTGTGCCATGGCGACCTGCTGCTGCAGATCTGCGCCAATACTCAGGATACGGTGATCCACGCCCTGCGTGATGTCATCAAACATACGCCGGATCTGCTGAGCGTGCGCTGGAAGCGGGAAGGGTTTATCTCCGACAGCGCGGCGCGCAGCAAAGGCAAAGAGACCCCCATCAACCTGTTGGGGTTTAAGGACGGCACCGCTAACCCGGCGAGCCACGACAGAGCGTTGATGGATAAGGTAGTGTGGGTGACAGTCGATCAGGACGAGCCGGCCTGGACCGTGGGCGGCAGCTATCAGGCGGCGCGAATTATCCAGTTTCACGTGGAGTTCTGGGATCGGACGCCGCTCAAGGAGCAGCAGACGATCTTTGGTCGCGACAAGCACACCGGTGCGCCGCTGGGGATGAAAAACGAACACGATACCCCGGATTACAGTAAAGATCCTAACGGCGAAGTCATTGCGCTGGATAGCCATATTCGTCTGGCCAATCCCCGCACGCCGGAAACCCAGTCCAGCCTGATGATGCGCCGCGGCTACAGCTATTCGCTGGGGGTTACTAACGCCGGACAACTGGATATGGGGCTGTTATTCGTTTGCTATCAGCACGATCTGGAAAAGGGTTTTCTGACGGTGCAGAAACGGCTTAACGGCGAGGCGCTGGAGGAGTATGTCAAACCGATCGGCGGGGGCTACTTCTTTGTTTTACCCGGCGTAGTGGATGAAAAACACTATCTGGGAGAGTCGCTGCTGCAGGCCTGATACCAACCCTGCCCGTAAGGGCAGGGCGTTTTCTGCTGTTTTTCTCATTTTTCTTATATTTCCTGCCATGTGTTATATTTCTGTAATACAAATGACCGATAGTCTCCTACACTTGCTTAAGAACTATTTGTTGCGTCATTGTGAAAAATAAGTTGCATTAAGAATCTTTTTTGATGTACTTATTACATACGCGGTAGTTCCCGGCAGTGTGACGTTTCACTATGGAGATCGCGAATGGTAAGGTCCCGTACCGGACAACGTAAAACCTCAGACCGTACTCTTCAGCACGGAAGCCCCGCTTCCGGCAGCGATTTTCTTACTCTTTCTCTCTCCGCTTCGCATTATTACAACCTTGGCAGGGTACGCGGTGCGCGTAGCCGCGACTCGTTGTCAGTTCTACCGGCAAGCAATGGCTTACAAGGAAGCCAAACCTCAATCGTTCGTGCGCATAGTCGCGTCGATGTTGACGCGTGTGATGTAAACCAACAACGCAAGGTGCTATCCATGGGAAGACAAAAAGCAGTGATCAAAGCTCGTCGTGAAGCAAAACGTGTGCTGAGACGGGATTCACGCAGCCATAAGCAGCGTGAAGAAGAATCGGTCACATCGCTTGTGCAAATGAGTGGCGTAGAAGCAATTGGCATGGCGCGGGACAGCCGTGATACTTCCCCAATTGAGGCGCGCAATGAGGCTCAGGCGCATTATTTGAATGCCATCGACAATAAGCAGCTGATTTTCGCTACCGGCGAAGCTGGATGCGGCAAGACCTGGATCAGTGCGGCGAAGGCAGCTGAAGCCCTGATCCATAAGGATGTGGACAGAATTATTGTTACCCGTCCCGTTCTGCAGGCCGACGAAGATCTCGGCTTCTTACCGGGAGATATCGCCGAGAAGTTCGCTCCCTATTTCCGACCGGTTTACGATGTGCTGGTGAAAAGGCTGGGGGCTTCCTTTATGCAGTACTGCCTGCGTCCGGAAATCGGCAAGGTGGAAATCGCGCCGTTCGCCTATATGCGCGGACGTACCTTTGAAAATGCGGTGGTGATTCTGGACGAGGCCCAGAACGTGACCGCAGCGCAAATGAAGATGTTTTTAACCCGCCTCGGGGAGAACGTGACGGTCATCGTCAATGGCGATATCACCCAGTGCGACTTGCCCTCTGGCGTGAGATCTGGCCTGAGCGATGCGCTGGCGCGTTTTGAGGAAGACGAGATGATCGGCATCGTGCGTTTCACCACCGATGACTGCGTGCGCTCGGCCCTCTGCCAGCGGACGCTGAAAGCCTATTATTAATCGTCATACTGTGAGCAAGGCCCGGGCTAGCCCGGGCTTTGTTGTTTTTGGGCATCTTCCCGGCGGTACTGCGCGTGGCCGGACTACCTGGCGGGTAGGGTCTGGTAGCCCGGGAGAGGCATTGCTGCCGACCCCGGGGATGTCTGCGGTGCCACATGCGAAAAAAAAGCCCGTACTTGCGTACGAGCTCTTCTTAAAATATGGCGGTGAGGGGGGGATTCGAACCCCCGATACGTTGCCGTATACACACTTTCCAGGCGTGCTCCTTCAGCCACTCGGACACCTCACCATATTGTCTTGCTGCTCACCTTGGGTGGGCAACGGGGCGCTACTATAGGGAGTTGCGTTAAAACGGTCAAGCATATTTTCTTCTTTCTTTGCCGTTCGCTCACGCAATGAACAATGCCCCGCTGCGGCTCAGCGGGGCGGGCGTTTTAGCGCTGGGAATCCAGCTGTTCGTTATTCTTCACGACGTCCTGCGCTTTGCTGTAGCTTTCGATCAGCAGCTGGTAGGCCGGGAAGACTTTGGTGTACACCTCCGCCCATTCTGCGGCGTCCGGGCGATTCCAGGTGCGCTGCAGCTCAGAGGCGACGGCGGCGGTATCCATTGGCACTACGCCGGCCTGTACCACGCGAGCCAGGGTGATCTCCTGCGCCATTTTGCTGTAGGTGCCGGAAGCGTCAATCACGGCAAACACTTTATAACCGTCGGCGACAGCGGCGATAGCCGGGAAGGCCATGCAGACGCTGGTGATGGTCCCGGCGATAATCAGCGTTTTACGACCGGTCGCTTTCACCGCGGCGACGAATTCCGGGTTATCCCAGGCGTTAATCTAACCTTTACGGGCGATGTATTTCGCATGTGGCGCGTTTTCATGAATCTCCGGGATCAGCGGACCGTTCGGCCCCTGCGGCACGGAGGCGGTCGTGATCACCGGGATCCCGGCAAGCGACGCCATCTTGGCCAGCGCGGCGGCGCGAGCGCGCAGCTCTGGCATCGGCATATCGCCGACGGTCTGGAACAGACCGCTCTGATGGTCAATCAACAGCATTGCGGTATCGTTAACATCAATCACCGGACGAGCACCGTTAAAGTTAGCGGGAGTAGACATAGTATTCACCTCAATCAGTTAGATTTGGCCAAAGCGGCCGCTGTTAAAATCGCGTACAGCTTCTGCGATCTGCGTTTTGTTATTCATGACAAACGGGCCATAGCCCACAATCGGCTCCTGTAGCGGTTCTCCGGCCATCAGCAGAACTTTTGCTGGGGCGGTCGCCTCCAGATGCACTGCGTCACCTGCCTGGCTCAGGACGGCCAGCTGGCCTTCGCGAGCAGATTCGGAACCGTTAATGATCACTTCCCCTTCCAGCACCACCAGCGCGGTACTCCAGCCCTCCGGTTGGCGCAGCGTGAGGTCGTGCCCCTGATTCAGCTGCAGATCCCACACGTTAAGCGGTGAGAAGGTATGGGCCGGGCCGCTGACGTCGTCATACTGGCCGGCAATAACCCGAACCTGTCCGGCGCCGTTCGCCAGCGCCACGGTGGGGATCGTCCCGGCGGTAATACTCTGGTAGCCGGGGGCCGCCATTTTGTCTTTCGCGGGCAGGTTGACCCACAGCTGGATCATCTTCAGCTCGCCGCCGCTGCGGGTGAAGGCCTCCGAGTGGAACTCTTCGTGCAGGATCCCGGCGCCCGCCGTCATCCACTGCACGTCGCCTGGACCAATCACCCCGCCGCGTCCGGTGGAGTCGCGATGCTCTACTTCACCGGCGTAGACGATGGTGACGGTTTCAAATCCGCGATGCGGATGCTCACCGACGCCGCGTTTTTCGCTGCCCGCCGGGAAGGTGTACGGCCCGGCATAGTCGAGCAGTAAGAAGGGGCTCAGCTGCTGGCCGTGCGTCTGATAGGAAAACATCGAGCGAACCGGGAAGCCGTCGCCTACCCAATGCTGCGCAGGCGCGGTGTAGACTCCTGTGATCTGTTTCATGGCTTTCTCCTGTGTATCGGTATCTGATGTGAATAAGCTTATATCCGGGACGACGTATGCGGTAGTGAGCAAAAATGACCTATACTGTTCCAAAAATGGAACAATGGAGGAAGGATGCAGGATCTCAATGACTTCGCCTGGTTTGTCCAGGTGGTAGACCATGGCGGTTTCGCCGCGGCGGGGCGAGCGCTTGACCAGCCGAAATCCAAACTCAGCCGCCGCATTGCGCAACTCGAGGAGCGGTTGGGCGTGCGTTTGATTCAGCGAACCACCCGTCAGTTCGCGGTCACCGAGGTCGGGCAGACCTTTTATCAGCATTGCAAAGCGATGCTGATTGAGGCCGAGGCGGCGCAGCAGGCGGTCGAGACGCTGCGCGCCGAGCCGCGCGGTAGCGTCAGGATCACCTGTCCGGTCACCTTGCTGCATGTCCATATCGGACCGATGCTGGCGCGATTTATGGCGCGCTATCCTGGGGTAACGCTGCATCTTGAGGCGACCAACCGCCGGGTGGATGTGGTCGGGGAGGGCATTGATGTGGCGATCCGCGTCCGTCCCCGGCCCATCGAGGATAGCGACCTGGTGATGCGCGTGCTGGCGGACCGCGGGCACCGGCTGGTGGCCAGCACGGATCTCATTTCCCGGCTCGGACGTCCGCAGGCGCCGTCCGAGCTGAGCGCCTGGCCGGGCCTCAGCCTGGGTGCGAACAAGCATCAGCATAAATGGCAGCTCACCGGGCCCGGGGGAGCGAGAGCGGAAGTGTATTTCACGCCGCGAATGGTGACCACCGATATGCTGGCGCTGCGCGAGGCGGCGATGGCCGGCGTAGGCGTGGTGCAGCTTCCTTTATTAATGGTGCGCGATCAGCTGGCGTCAGGTGAATTAGAGGTGGTTCTGGACGAGTGGCAGCCGCGGCGGGAAGTGATCCATGCGGTATTTGCCTCACGGCGCGGGCTGCTGCCCTCCGTCAGGGCGCTGGTGGACTACCTCAGCGAAGAGTATCAGCGGATGGAGGAGGATTAGCTTCGGGATTGGCTTTTCTCGAGGGGCTCCCCCCCCCGGCAGAGAATATAAAAGAAAAAAGCCCGTACTTGCGTACGAGCTCTTCTTAAGATATGGCGGTGAGGGGGGGATTGACTCGCTTCGCTCGCCCCTGCGGGGCAGCCCGCTTACTGCGTGCGCGGTCTGTCCAACTGGCTGCGCCAGTTGTCGAACCCCGGTCGGGGGTTCTCATCCCCCCCTGTGGAGAATATAAAAGAAAAGAGCCCGTACTTTCGTACAGGCTCTCATCTCGAATATGGCGGTGAGGGGGGGATTCGAACCCCCGATACGTTGCCGTATACACACTTTCCAGGCGTGCTCCTTCAGCCACTCGGACACCTCACCATATTGTCTTTCCCGTTGTTGTCGGGAACGGGCGCTAATGTAGGGAAATACGTATCGCCCGTCAATCAACTTTTTGCAAAAAAAGCGCGTTTAGACAAACTTCGAGCAACTTGCTCCTTAAACGTGCGAAATCCGTTTTTTTTGTCGCCAGTAGCTTTTCCCTTTTCGCTCGGGGGAAATTTGTTATGCTGGCAAACCAATAGAAAACAATGAGTAAAATAAGACGCCAGCGTCAATCGGCCAAAGGCGTCTGCTATCAGGAGCCCCTATGGAGATTATTTTTTACCATCCGACCTTTGATACCCAATACTGGATCTGTGAGCTGGAAAAGCAGTTACCCGGCGCGCGGGTGCGCGAGTGGAAAGCGGGCGATAATCGGCCGGCGGACTATGCCCTGGTCTGGCATCCGCCGGTAGAGATGCTGCAGGGCCGGGCGCTGAAGGCCGTGTTCGCCCTCGGGGCAGGGGTGGACTCTATTCTCAGCAAGCTGCGCGACCATCCGGATATGCTGCCGCTGTCGATTCCGCTGTTTCGTCTCGAAGATACCGGTATGGGACGGCAGATGCAGGAGTATGCCGTTAGCCAGGTGCTGCACTGGTTCCGCCGCTTTGATGACTATCAGGCGCTGAAGCTGGCTTCCCGCTGGCAGCCGCTGCCCGAGTACCGCGCCGACGAATTCACCGTCGGGATTATGGGCGCCGGCGTGCTGGGGGCGAAGGTTGCGGAAAGTCTGCAACCCTGGGGGTTCCCGCTTCGCGTCTGGAGCCGTAGCCGCAAATCCTGGCCGCAGGTGCAGAGCTTCGCCGGCCAGGCCGAGCTGGGCGAATTCCTGCAGGGCACTCGCGTGCTGATCAACCTGCTGCCGAATACCGCCGAAACCGCCGGCATTATTAACCAGACGCTGCTGGCGCAGTTGCCTGATGAGAGCTATGTCCTCAACCTTGCTCGCGGCGTGCATGTCGTTGAAGAGGATCTGCTGGCGGCGCTGAACAGCGGTAAGCTCAAAGGGGCGATGCTCGATGTCTTCAGTCGCGAACCGCTGCCGCAGGAGAGCCCGCTATGGGTGCATCCGCGGGTGGCCATGACCCCCCATGTGGCGGCAGTGACCCGTCCAATGGAAGCTATCACCTACATTGCGGAGACCATTAGCCGGCTTGAGCGAGGGGAGCCGGTAAGCGGTCAGGTCGACCGCCAGCGCGGTTATTAAGACGAGAGAACCCCGCCACGGCGGGGTTTTTGCTAATCAATAGCCCGGTTTCCTGCTATTCTTGCGGCAAACAGAAGAGGAGAATGTGATGTATCCCGTTGACCTGCACATGCATACCGTCGCCAGCACCCATGCCTACAGCACCCTGCACGATTATATTGCGGAAGCAAAGCGTAAAGGGATCAAACTCTTCGCCATCACCGACCACGGCCCGGACATGGCGGATGCTCCGCACTACTGGCACTTCGTTAATATGCGCATCTGGCCCCGCCTGGTAGACGGGGTGGGGATCCTGCGCAGTATTGAGTCGAATATTAAAAATATTGAAGGCGAGATCGACTGTTCCGGACCGATGTTGACTTCTCTCGATCTGATCATCGCCGGATTTCATGAGCCGGTGTTTCCGCCGCAGGATCGTGACACCCATACACAGGCGATGATAGCCGCGATGGCCAGCGGTAAAGTGCATATGATTAGCCATCCGGGTAATCCGAAATACCCGGTGGATATCCCGGCGATTGCCGAAGCGGCGGCTCGCTACCAGGTGGCGCTGGAGATTAATAACTCCTCGTTCGTATCATCGCGCGTGGGCAGTGAAGACAACTGCCGGGCCATCGCCGCCGCAGTGCGTGATGCCGGGGGATGGGTGGCGCTGGGCTCGGACTCTCACACCGCCTTTACCCTTGGGGAATTTACCGAATGCCGCAAGATCCTTGATGCGGTCGATTTCCCGGAGGAGAGGATCCTCAACGTTTCTCCGCGTCGCCTGCTTAACTTCCTCGAGTCGCGGGGCATGCCGGCGATCCCGGAATTTGCTGACCTTTAATTTGTATAACTGGAATAACTGAATGAACGAGTTTTCAATCCTCTGCCGCGTGCTGGGTTCGCTGTATTACCGTCAACCGCAGGACCCGCTGCTGGTGCCGCTGTTTACCCTGATCCGCGAGGGCAAACTGGCCGCCAGCTGGCCGCTTGAGCAGGACGAGCTGCTGGCGCGTCTGCAGAAAAGCTGTGAAATGCAATCCCTGGCGACGGACTATAATGCGCTGTTCGTCGGTGAAGCCTGCAGCGTCCCGCCGTACCGTAGCGCGTGGGTGGAGGGTTCCTCGGAAGCGGAAGTTCGGGCTTTTCTGAGCGAACACGGCATCCCGACAGGGGAAGGTCCGGCGGATCATCTCGGCTCGCTGCTGCTGGCCGCCTCCTGGCTGGAGGATCATGCCGCAGAAGACCAGAGCGAGACGCTGGAGCTCCTGTTTGCCGACTATATCCTGCCGTGGTGCGGGACGATGCTGGGGAAAGTCGAAGCCCATGCGCACACGCCGTTCTGGCGCACCATGGCGCCGTTGACCCGCGACGCCATCGCCGCGATGTGGGACGAGCTTCAGGAAGAAGATGAGTAATAATATGTGATGTAAATCACTGTTTGAATGAAACTGAAAGAAAGTTCATTCATATACTGTGTTTTAGATCGCATTCTTCCGGCGCGTATCTGCTAGGATACGCGCCATGAACATACTCTTCGCAATCGCATTAACGACAGGCATCCTCTCCGGGATTTGGGGGTGGGTGGCGGTCGCTCTCGGCCTGCTGAGCTGGGCCGGATTCCTCGGCTGTACGGCCTATTTCGCCTGCCCGCAGGGCGGCTTGAAAGGGCTGGCCATCTCGTCCTGCACGGTGATGAGCGGCGTGGCCTGGGCGTTAGTGATTATCCACGGTAGCGCGCTGGCGCCACAGGTGCAGATCCTCAGCTATATGATGACCGGTGTGGTCGCCTTCCTGATGTGCATTCAGGCGCGACGGACGCTACTGTCGTTTGTCCCGGGCACCTTTATCGGCGCCTGCGCGACCTTCGCGGCAGACGGCGACTGGCGTCTGGTGATCCCTTCCCTGGCGCTGGGTCTGGTCTTTGGCTATGCCATGAAAAATAGTGGCCTGTGGCTGGCGGCCCGTGCGGATAAGCATAAATCGTTCGCCAACGACAACGCCTGATCGGCGGGACGACTAAAAAACAGGACCTTACGGGTCCTGTTTTTTTATCTTCTCGTCACCGGACAAAGCGATAATCTTGCTCCCGCAGGCGAGAATGCCCTAGTATCGGCAGAAAGCCGTATCCACACGCTATGCCGACAGGAGGAGAAATGGCTGTTAAACCTGAGGTAATTCTCGGCGATATTACGACACTTGATGTCGATGTGATTGTTAATGCGGCAAATCCCTCGCTGCTGGGTGGTGGCGGAGTAGACGGGGCCATCCACCGGGCGGCCGGTCCCGCGCTGCTGGCGGCTTGCAAGCAGGTGCTGCAGCAGCAGGGCGAATGCCCTCCCGGGCATGCGGTAATTACTATTGCCGGCAATCTGCCGGCCAGCGCGGTGATCCACACCGTGGGCCCGGTCTGGCACGGCGGCGACCGCATGGAGGCGCAAACCCTGGCCGATGCTTACAAAAACAGTCTGCAGTTGGCCTCGGCAAACAACTATCGCTCCATTGCGTTTCCGGCGATAAGCACCGGCGTGTATGGCTATCCGAGAGAGGAAGCGGCGGCGATCGCCGTGCGCACCGTCACCGCGTTTCTCACTCGCTATAATCCTCTTGAGCGCGTCCTGTTCGTCTGTTTTGACGAGGAAACGGCGGCTATTTATCGCCGCCTGCTGGCGTCATACCCCTGATTCAACAGAATAGGCTATGATAACCGCCAGTCTTGACGGGAATGATGGGTAGCAGGAGGGAGCAGGGTGTCAGAAGGAAAAGTCCAGCAGAAACAGCAGGCGCGCCGCGCGGAGATCGTTGTCGCAGCGCAAAAATGTTTCGCTGAAAAGGGGCTGCACGGCGCTTCCGTCGCCGATATCGCCCGGGAAGCGGGCCTGAGCGTCGGTCAGCTATATCGCATTTTTGCCAGCAAGGAAGCGATCATCGAAGCGATTGTTAGCGAAATCGTCAACGCCAGAGTCGGGGAGATGATCGATGAGAACCACAATCTGGCGCGTAAAGCGGCGGTTTTGGCCGGCAGGATCCCGACGTCGGCAGCCACCAAAAGCGATAATTATCTGCTGATGGAGATCAATGCCGAGGCCTCGCGTAACCCACGCTTGCGTGAGATCCTGATGCAGGCCGATCGGCGGTTGAAAGAGGAGGGCGGTCGCCTGTCGCAGCGCTACCATCCCGGGCTCAGCGATGCGCGACGCAATGCCGCATCAGAGCTCATCGCCGTTCTGACAGAGGGGGCAGCTTACCGCTGTGAGCTGAGCGCCTCCACCCCGGTCGATAAGGCAGATTTAGAAGCCCTGTACAATATGATTTTCGACCGGCTTTTTGACGAGCAGGCATAATACGGCACGCCTGGCGTGCCGCACAGGCTAGTGGTTAGCTGGCCGAGGCTGGGGTTTTGGCCGGTTTGTTCATCGGTTTACCGGAGAACAGGAAACGCAGCAGCGGAATGCGCAGGTGAATTTCATACAGGATCAGGGCAATACCCACCACAAAAACCAACCCGCCAATAAAGCCTAAGGTATTGGACTTAATGACCGGGGTGATCCACGCCCCGTACAGCAGCGTCAGCGGATGGTGCACCAGGTAAATAAACAGCGAAGCATTGACGAAATAGGTTACGCGCGCCGACTGGAAGTTCAGCAGGCGATGGCCGAGCGAAAAGACCACATTGACCATCCACAGCCCAAGCACCATGGTGATCACCGATTCCGTTTCATACATCCAGCCGTCGCCGGAGCCGTACTGCTGGTTCAGCCGGTAGGCGATAAATCCCAGCAGCGCCGCTGCGCAGCACCATGGTGACGGGGTGGTAAACATCGCCTTCAGACGCGGATTAATAAAGGTCTGCGCCCCCAGCACAAAGAAGGGAAGATAGAACAGCGTCTGCATCACCACAAAGTTAAACAGACCATTGCTAAGCAGCGGCGGGTAAATCAGGAACAGCGATCGGCGGATCAGCGCGTAAAGCACCCCCAGCGCAAGGAAAATCATCGTTAGCTGGCCCATAGTGACAGTGTCACCAAAGGCTGAGGCGCCCCCTGTTGGGCGGCGCGTCAGCCATTTAAACAGCACCACGCCCAGCGAGGTCAGCACCACCAGCACCAGTAAAAACCACAGGTGGGAAATAAGCTCCCACGCCAGGGTGTTAAATTTGTCGTACCCGGAAAGGGTGTGCCAGTTTTCCGCCTTGCCGTTGACGTACTGCAGCATAATAAACTGCGGCAGCGTCAGCAGTGGGATAGCGGTCAGCATCGGAATACCGACCCGTTCGACGCGCACTTTCCACCACTTTTTCAACGGGTAGCGCAGGAACAGCATGTAGGAGAAATAGCCGGAGATGACGAAAAAGACCTGCATCCGGAAGGCATGGATGAAGTCATTAAACAGCGTCAACCACCACGAGGGCTCAGCGCTGTTGACATGCCAGCTGTGGCTGGAATAGATCAGCGAAATGTGGAAAGGGATCCCCAGCAGCATCAGCCAGGCGCGGATGCTGTCGAAGAAATATTCACGCTGTACCGGAGTATTATTCATACGATTCACGACAATCTCAGATAATTCGTCTTATCACTCAAGATGATAACGCTTACATTATCAGCAACCCTACATGAACTCGGGGTACCTGTCTCCAGGATAAGCACGCAAAGTGCAAACGGGATAGCGAACTGTTTATTCCCTGCGCCGCTACGCTGAACAAAGCAGGGATTATGTTGTCGGATTGCCTGAGTTTCCATTAAAATAGATCGGATCGATTTAAGCACACAAAGGGGGAAGTGCTTACTTATATGAAACATAAACCACAGATGATGAAAATGCGTTGGTTAAGCGCAGCCGTAATGTTGTCCCTGTGTACTTCATCTGCATGGGCATTTAGCATTGATGACGTTGCAAAAGAGGCCAAAACGTTAGCCGGGAAAGGCTATGAAGCGCCGAAGAGTAACCTGCCCTCCGCTTTCCGCGACATGAAATACGCGGATTACCAGCAAATTCAGTTTAATCACGATAAAGCTTACTGGAATAACCAGAAAACCCCATTCAAGCTTGAATTTTACCATCAGGGTATGTACTTCGACACGCCGGTCACCATCAATGAAGTGACGGCCACCAGCGTGCGCAAAATTAAATATAGCCCGGACTATTTTAACTTTGGTAACGTTCAGCACGATAAAGACACGGTGAAAGACCTCGGTTTCGCCGGCTTCAAAGTACTGTATCCGATCAATAGCAAAGATAAGAACGATGAGATCGTCAGCATGCTCGGTGCCAGCTACTTCCGCGTGCTGGGTCAGGGTCAGGTTTACGGCCTGTCCGCGCGCGGCCTGGCTATCGATACCGCGCTGCCGTCCGGCGAAGAGTTCCCGCGTTTTCGCGAGTTCTGGATCGAGCGTCCTAAAGCCACCGACAAACGTCTGACTATCTATGCGCTGCTGGACTCCCCGCGGGCAACCGGCGCTTATCGCTTTGTCATCATGCCGGGACGCGACACCGTGGTAGATGTCCAGTCCAAAGTTTACCTGCGTGACAAAGTGGGCAAACTGGGCGTGGCGCCGCTGACCAGCATGTTCCTGTTCGGTTCCAACCAGCCTTCTCCGGCGCTTAACTATCGTCCGGCGCTACACGACTCCAATGGTCTGTCGATCCTGGCCGGTAACGGCGAGTGGATCTGGCGTCCGCTGAACAACCCGAAACACCTTGCCGTTAGCAGCTATGCGATGGAAAACCCGCAAGGGTTCGGCCTGCTGCAGCGCGGCCGTCAGTTCTCGCGCTTCGAGGATCTCGACGATCGTTATGACCTGCGTCCGAGCGCCTGGATCACCCCGAAAGGGGAGTGGGGCAAAGGGAAAATCGAACTGGTTGAAATCCCGACCAACGATGAAACCAACGATAACATCGTGACTTACTGGACGCCGGATCAGCTGCCGGAGCCGGGCAAGGAGATGAACTTCAAGTACACCATCACCTTCAGCCGCGATGAAGACAAGCTGCATGCGCCGGATAACGCTTACGTTATGCAGACCCGCCGCTCTACCGGCGACGTGAAGCAGTCGAACCTGATCCGCCAGCCGGACGGCACCATTGCTTTCATTGTCGACTTCACCGGCGCCGATATGAAAAAACTGCCGGCGGATACCCCGGTCGCCGCCCAGGCGAGTACCGGCGATAACGCTGAAATCGTTGAAAATACCGTGCGTTACAATCCGGTGACCAAAGGCTGGCGAATGATCCTGCGTTTGAAGGTGAAAGATCCGAAGAAAACGACGGAAATGCGCGCCGCGCTGGTTAACGGTGATGACACGTTGAGCGAAACCTGGAGCTATCAGCTGCCTGCCAATGAATAAGATAACAAAGTACATTGACGCATTGCCGCTGTCGGACGCCGAGAAATCGGCGCTGCCGGACACCAGCCTGCAGGCCGTTCATCAGGCCCTGGATGACGACCATCAGACCTTCGCCCGCGAAGACGACTCCCCGCTGGGGTCGGTCAAGGCACGGCTGGCGCATAGCTGGCCGGATTCGCTGTCTGGCGATCAGCTGGTGAAGGACGATGAAGGCCGTACTCAGCTGCATGCGATGCCTAAAGCCAAGCGCTCCTCAATGATCCCGGACCCGTGGCGTACCAACCCGGTCGGCCGCTTCTGGGACCGTCTGCGCGGACGCGATGTCACGCCGCGCTATCTCTCCCGTCTGACGCAAGAAGAGCGCGAGAGTGAGCAAAAATGGCGTACCGTCGGCACCATTCGTCGCTATATCCTGCTGCTGCTGACGCTGTCGCAGACCGTAGTGGCCACCTGGTATATGAAAACCATTCTGCCTTATCAGGGCTGGGCGCTGATCAACCCGGCCGACATGGTGGGGCAGAACCTGTGGATCTCGTTCATGCAGCTGCTGCCGTACGTGTTGCAGAGCGGCATTCTGATCCTCTTCGCGGTGCTGTTCTGCTGGGTTTCCGCCGGCTTCTGGACCGCGTTAATGGGCTTCCTGCAGCTATTGATCGGCCGCGATAAGTACAGTATTTCCGCCTCGACGGTCGGTGACGAACCGTTGAACCCGGCGCACCGTACGGCGCTGATAATGCCGATCTGTAACGAAGACGTTGACCGCGTTTTCGCCGGCCTGCGGGCGACCTGGGAGTCGGTGAAAGCGACCGGTAACGCAGCTCATTTCGACGTCTATATCCTCAGCGATAGCTATAACCCCGATATCTGTGTGGCTGAGCAAAAGGCGTGGATGGAGCTGATTGCCGAAGTGCAGGGCGAAGGGCAGATCTTCTACCGCCGCCGTCGTCGTCGAGTGAAGCGTAAGAGCGGCAACATCGATGACTTCTGCCGCCGCTGGGGCAGCCAGTATAGCTATATGGTGGTGCTGGACGCTGACTCGGTGATGACCGGTGAGTGTCTGAGCAGCCTGGTGCGCCTGATGGAAGCGAACCCGAATGCCGGTATCATTCAGTCTTCCCCGCGCGCCTCGGGCATGGACACGCTGTATGCGCGTTGCCAGCAGTTTGCCACCCGGGTGTACGGTCCGCTGTTTACGGCGGGTCTGCACTTCTGGCAGTTGGGGGAGTCCCACTACTGGGGCCACAACGCCATTATCCGCGTGAAGCCGTTCATTGAGCACTGCGCGCTGGCGCCGCTGCCGGGCGAGGGCAACTTTGCCGGGTCGATCCTGTCGCACGACTTCGTCGAAGCCGCGCTGATGCGCCGTGCCGGCTGGGGGGTGTGGATTGCCTACGATCTGCCTGGCTCCTATGAGGAGCTGCCGCCGAACCTGCTGGACGAGCTGAAACGCGACCGTCGCTGGTGTCAGGGCAACCTGATGAACTTCCGCCTGTTCCTTGTCAGAGGGATGCACCCGGTTCACCGGGCGGTGTTTCTTACCGGCGTGATGTCCTACCTGTCGGCGCCGCTGTGGTTTATGTTCCTTGCCCTGTCGACGGCGTTGCAGGTGGTGCATGCCCTGACCGAGCCGCAGTACTTCCTGCAGCCGCGTCAGCTGTTCCCGGTGTGGCCGCAGTGGCGGCCTGAGCTGGCCATCGCGCTGTTCGCTTCGACCATGGTGCTGCTGTTCCTGCCGAAGCTGCTGAGTATTATTCTGGTGTGGTGTAAAGGGCCGAAAGAGTACGGCGGATTTATCCGCGTCACGCTTTCACTGCTGCTGGAGGTCCTGTTCTCGGTCCTGCTGGCGCCGGTCCGTATGCTGTTCCACACGGTCTTCGTGGTCAGCGCCTTCCTCGGCTGGGAGGTGGTATGGAATTCGCCGCAGCGTGATGATGACTCCACGCCGTGGGGGGAAGCCTTTATGCGCCACGGCTCGCAGCTGCTGCTGGGGCTGGTGTGGGCGGTCGGGATGGCATGGCTGGATCTACGCTTCCTGTTCTGGCTGGCGCCGATTGTTGTCTCGCTGATCCTCTCGCCGTTCGTATCGGCGATTTCCAGCCGGGCGACAGTGGGCCTGCGCACCAAGCGCTGGAAGCTGTTCCTGATCCCGGAAGAGTATTCGCCGCCGCAGGTGCTCAAGGATACCGATGCGTACCTGACGATGAACCGTCAGCGTTCGCTGGACGATGGCTTTATGCACGCGGTGTTTAACCCGTCGTTTAACGCCCTCGCCACCGCAATGGCCACTGCGCGCCACCGTCAGGGGCATATCCTGGAGATCGCCCGCGAGCGCCATGTCGAGCAGGCGCTGAATGAAACGCCGGATAAGCTGAACCGCGATCGTCGACTGGTGCTGTTGAGCGACCCGGTAACCATGTCGCGTCTGCACTATCGCGTATGGGCCGCGCCGGAGAAATACTCTTCATGGGTGAACGCCTATCAGCAGTTGGCGCTTAACCCGCTGGCGCTGAAAACGAAATAAGCCGTACGTTAAGGAAAATACCGGCAGCGATGCCGGTATTTTTTTATCTGAAATACGAGGATGTGGATGCGAATACTACCGATCATTGCCATGGCGCTGCTGCTCAGCGGCTGCGGCAGCATTATCAGCCGTACGGTGCCCGGGCAGGGGCATGGCAATCAATATTACCCGGGCGTACAGTGGGATGTTCGCGATTCGGCATGGCGCTATCTCACCATTCTTGACCTACCGTTCTCGCTGGTATTTGATACGCTTCTGCTGCCTCTGGACGCCAGCCACGGCCCCTATAACTGATTAACGCTCGTCCCACTCGTCGGCTGCCGTCTGCCCCTCTTCGGTGTCCAGCGAGGGCTCGAGCTGAAATTCGCCTTCATCCCATTCGTGGAGCGTATTTTCCTCCAGCCACTCCTGACGCAGCTCTATCTCATCATAATCCCCGTCGAAGACGCTCTGCGCGGCTTCGCCGCTGAGCATCGGGAGGCATTCGCCTTGTTCCTCTTCGTCAGCAAAAAATTCGGCCTGCCAGGCGATATCGCCATCCTGCAGCACATACTTTTGAATGTTGAGCTGCTCAACGTTGGCGCTCTCTTCATCGCTGTCAGGGTTGTTGGCGAGAAATTCTTCACGTGCTGCATCAATAGCTTCTTCAAGCGTGGCGTAGAACATCGAATCCTTTGGCATAGCGAATCTCCTGAGAAGAATATGAATTGAACACGATTCAATCTATAGAAGGCGGTACGCACGGCGTCAAGGGACAGAGCCCCTCTCGACGTTAATTTACTGAATGCGAAGTATCCGCGGCTGGCCGACGCAGGCTGAGGGTGGAGTAGATCGCATTAAATAATACCACCCCTGCGGTGACCAGAAATACAGCGCGGAAGCCATAGTTAGCGGAAACCGACGCGCCAATCAGGGGGCCGGTAACGTTGCCAATATCGCGGAAAGACTGGTTATAGCTGAAGATTCGCCCGGAGATCTGGCTGGTGGAGTTGTACACCAGCAGGGTTTGCACCGCCGGCAGCAGCGCGCCGTCCGCGGCGCCGAGCAGGAATCGCAGGATACCTAACTGCAGCGGGGTCTGAACGAACGACATCGGGATCAGGAGTAGCACCGAGATAATCAGCGCGACGATGAGGATTTTTTCCGGCCCGATGCGATCCCCCAGTTTGCCCAGCCGCGGGGCGCTCATCAGCGCGGCAATGCCCGGCACCGAGGCGATCATTCCGCTGATAAAGGCGATGTTACTGACGTTGCCCGCGAGATCGCGTACATAAAGCGTCAGGATCGGCGCAATGGAACCGGTGGCCACCTGGATTATCAGCGAGGTCACAAACAGGCTGAGCACCAGTTTGGGATTCTGCAGCGAGGAGAACACCTCTCTGGCACTGAGCATCTCTTTCCTGGCGATCGGCACAAAATTTTCGCGGATTAAAAACAGGGTAAACAAGAAACAGATAAATAGTACCGCCGCGGTCATAAAGAAGACGGTGCGCAATCCCCAGTGGTCGGCCAGGAAGCCACCTGCCAGCGGGCCGAGCAGGGCGCCGCTTACCGCGCCGGTAGACAGTGTCCCCAGCGCCCAGCCGCTTTTATGGCGCGGGATCTGGGTGGCGATCAGGGCGTTGGCGTTGGGAATAAAACCGCCCAGCAGGCCGAGCAATGCGCGCAGCAGCAGAAACTGCCAGATATTCTGCGCCATTCCCATCAGCATCATCACGATGGCCATCCCGAGTGCGGAACGCAGCAGCATGATTTTTCTCCCCTTGCGATCAGCAAGCCCCCCCCAGAACGGCGAGGCGATGGCAGAGAAAAGAAAGGTAATACTAAAGACCAGCCCGGACCACATGTTCAGGGCGCTATGCCCGGTGACGCCGAGCTGTTCGACGTAGAGTGGCAGAAAGGGCATGACCAGGCTGAAGGCGGCGCCGGTTAAAAAGCAGCCAAGCCAGGTCACGGTCAGGTTTCGTTTCCAGTTAATGGGGGTTTCAGCAGACGACATAGGGTTCCACTGGCCTGCGCGGCAGGTCAAATTAAGAGAAAATATGAGCCTGCTAATTATGCGCCTGAGAAATAGATGCCGCAATGGAGGAGAGCTTTTAAAGCTAAAGGAGAGCCTAAAGCCTGAGCGGCGAAGCTTCCCGGCCGGGATGAGCGCGGCCGGGAAAAGGGATCAGTAGCGGGAGGGCATGCCTTCGGGGCGGGTTTTGAAGCGACGATGGAGCCACATATACTGTTCCGGGGCCATCATGATGCACTGCTCAACGATCTTGTTCATCCACGCGGCGGTGGTTTCCGCGTCGTCCAGCGGCGGGGAACACTCTGGCGGCAGGATAATCAGTTCATAACCTTTACCGTCCGGTTTGCGGCGCGGGACGAAGGGCACGATGCAGGCTTTGGACATTTTCGCCAGCATCCAGGTGCCGGAGGTGGTCGCCGCCTGGTCGACCGCAAACAGTGGGGCAAAGACGCTGGCGGTCGGGCCGTAATCGTGATCCGGTGCGTACCACACCACTTCGCCTTTTTTCAGTGCCCGGATCATGCCTTTCAGATCCTTACGGTCAATCATATCCTTGTTGGAGCGCAAGCGGCCCCAGGTCTGCAGCCAGTCGATCACCGGGTTGTCGTTGGGGCGATAGACGCCAATCCCCGGCTCGTTCATACCGAACATCCGCGCTCCCATCTCGAGAGTGAGGAAATGAATACCGATCAGCAGAATGCCGCGCTGCTGCGCCTGCACATCGCGAATATGCTCAAAGCCGATGGTGTCGGTCCAGCGGGCGATACGGCGAACCGGCCAGAACCAGGCCATACCGGTCTCCATCAGCCCCATGCCCACCGATTCAAAGTTCATCACCACCATTCGGTGGCGTTCCTGCTCGCTTTTCTCGGGGAAGCAGAGCTCAAGGTTGCGATAGGCGATTTTCGCCCGGCGCTTCATAAAGCGCATGGCCAGACGGCCGATGGCGTTCCCGAGGCGGTAGATCAGCGGGTAGGGCAGTTGGACAACCAGCCACAGCAGGCCGATACCCAGCCACAGCAGCCAATAGCGCGGATGCAACAGCGCCGGAGAAAATTTAGGCAAATGAGTCATTTCATACCCGTATCAGTGAGCAACGTCTTATATTATCGCATTTTTTTACCGGCCAGCCAAAGGCGGCGACAGTCAGCTCGTTTTGTTAAGCGGGGCGCGACCGGGTGAGAGAAATGTAGCGTAAAATGTAGGGATGTAAATTAATTAGCTTTGCTATATCATGCCCGCCGTTTATTTCCTCATTTCTATGTCGAGCAGGTACACCATGCCAGTGTTACACAACCGCATTTCAAATGAGACGTTAAAGGCGCAAATGCTGGCTGAGACCGAGCCGCGCACGACGATCTCATTCTATAAATATTTCACCATTGTCGACCCGCAGGCGACCCGTGATGCGCTGTGGGTTGCCTTAACCCAGCTGAAGGTCTTTGGCCGCATCTATCTGGCCCGGGAAGGGATCAACGCGCAAATCAGCGTGCCGCAAAGCAACGTTGAGGCTCTGCGTGAGTTTCTCTATGGCTTCGATCCGGCGCTGGCGGGGCTGCGTTTCAATATCGCTGTGGAGGACGATGGTAAGTCTTTCTGGGTGCTGCGCCTGAAAGTTCGCGATCGTATCGTCGCCGACGGCATCGACGATCCCTCGTTTGACGCCTCCAATGTGGGGGAGTATCTCAAGGCGGCGGAAGTCAACGCGATGCTTGACGATCCGGATGCCGTGTTTATCGATATGCGCAACCACTATGAATATGAGGTGGGCCATTTCGAAAACGCGCTGGAGATCCCGGCGGATACCTTCCGCGACCAGCTGCCGAAAGCCGTGGAAATGATGCAGGACCATAAAGACAAGAAAATTGTCATGTATTGCACCGGCGGCATTCGCTGTGAAAAAGCCAGCGCCTGGATGAAGCATAACGGCTTCAATAAGGTCTGGCACATCGAGGGTGGCATCATCGAGTACGCCCGTCGCGCCCGCGAGCAGGGGCTGCCGGTGCGTTTCATTGGTAAAAACTTTGTCTTTGATGAGCGGATGGGCGAGCGGATCTCCAATGACGTTATCGCGCACTGTCATCAGTGCGGCGCGCCGTGCGACACCCATACTAACTGCCTGAACGATGGCTGCCATCTGCTGTTTATCCAGTGCCCGAGCTGCGCCGAGAAGTTTGCCGGCTGCTGTAGCGAAGCCTGCATGGAAGAGCATAAGCTACCGGAAGAGGAGCAGCGTAAGCTGCGCGCCGGGCGTGAAAACGGCAACAAAATCTTTAATAAATCCCGTGGCCGGCTGAATACCAAACTCGGGATCCTCGACCCGGAGCCGTCAGAAAAACCATAACCAGACGAGATCGATGATCGCCAGCAGCAGCCAGAGCGCCAGGTAGATCATAAAATGCTCGCGCACGTTGTTGACCAGCATATTAAACAGGCGACGCATAACCGCTCTCAATCACTAACGGCCTCAGCAGAGGCCGTTTCTTTACCCAACGGCAAAAGTGCCGCATTCCATTACGCGTTAAAGCGCGCCAGAGAAAAGGGGGCCAGATTGAAGCTCGATGCTTCGCCCTGAGCAAACTGACTGGCAATTTCGCCCAGCACCGGCGCAAACTTAAAGCCGTGGCCGCTCAGCCCGGTGATCAGCAGCGTGTCTGGCCTGCCTGGCAACGTATCGATAATAAAGTCCTCATCGACGGTATTGTCGTAGGTACAGGAGGCGCCGTGCAGGCAGCCGCCGATGCCAGGCAGGACGTTACGCAAAAACGGGAAGGATTCGGAACCATCGCTGGCGACAGCGCCAAACGCTACCCGTTCCTGCGGGGTGGAGATCGGCTGGCCGCCGTTATGCTTGCCAATTTTCAGTTCATTATCTTCCGCCGGGAAACCGTAATATTGATCGCCATTGGGCAACTCGCCGGTGAAGGCCGGGAAGTGATTCTTACTGCTGTAACGGCCATCGGCCTGGTACCAGGCGAACACCTTGCGTACCGGCTGGATAGGGAGGTCCGGAAGCAGGCGGGTGACCCAGGTGCCGGCGCTGACCAGCAGCTTTTTACCATGATATTCACCGTCGAGGGTATCGATGGTGATCCCGTCAGCATGGTGATGAATAGCCGAGACCGGACAGTTGAATAGCTGCGCGCAGCCTGCTTCCCGCGCCAGACGGATCCAGGTTTCGACGGCCAGTTCGCTGCGCAGTACGCCGGAAGCGGGTTCGAAAATCGCCCGATAGTCATCGGGGAGGCGTATCTCCGGCCAGCGCTGCATCACGGCCTGGGCATCAAGCTCTTCCACCTCAAGCTGGAACGCACGGGCGCTGGCGGCGACGTTGGCGAGAAAAGCGGAGCTGGCGGGGCCGAGGTTAATGACGCCGGTGCGTTCAAACACGGCTTCGCCACTGATCTCTGCCAGTTCGTCCCATAGCTGCTGGGCACGCAGCACCAGCGGAACATATTTCTCACCTTCGCCATAGGCGTGACGGATAAGACGGCTGCTGCCGTGATGGCTGCCTTCCTGGTGGGGAGGTTGATGGGCATCGGTCATCAGAACATTGAGTCCGGCACGGCGCGCATAATAGCCAGCGGCGGCGCCGACGGAGCCGCTGCCAATAATGATAAGATCGTATTGCATGGTGAGTTCCGGGTAATTGCCTTGTTAGCAGGGTAATTAACTCCCTGTGCTTATACAAGCCCGAAAATAATTCAGGCACCCGCAGGTGCCTGTTAAGTTTAATGTTAAGTCATTCGCAAGCCGCGTTAATGTCGGCGATACTCGTTTTCCTGGTATTCGCCAGATTCAATCTTCGCAATGCCTGCTTCCAGGATTGAAATAAACTGACGTGCGACGTCCGTCGTTAGCCATAGCGTCTGGCCGATCTCAGCATCATTACTGTTTTCTTGAGTGGGGTTCTGGTAGTGCAGGCGCAACATCAGCGCATCGTAGCTATCAACGGTGCTGATGTCCCATCCAACGAGGGGATGGGTCTGAATGACTTCATTATTTTTTTCCATCATAACCCCTTATTCATATGTTAAAAGACAACAATTCTCGAGGTTTAATGCATATTTTTTGAAGCAAGTTAATTATATCAGGGATCAAGAATAAACTCGAGAAATTAAATGAAAGGCAGCATGATTTTCTTCTTTTGCCGCTTTTTTACTCAAGATAAGCGCGTAAAATGGCCACTTTAGTCGATATTGAGCAGAATAATCAGGACTATTCTGAACAGAAGAGGGGATAAAAAAAGCCGGGGCGACCCGGCAAAAAAAGCACAATGAGGGAGCAAACCAGAGTAACTGGATCCCGCCATGCTTCAGGAGAGATCGTGGACAAACCAGTCGTCCGCGCTTTCCCATGTTTCCTGCAGGATTTCGCTTATCCGGTCTTGGTCTTCTTTCAGGGCGCCAAACACCGAGAGCTGATTACCGGTGGCGTAGCGGACGCTCACCTGGCTATCGATGGCCGGGAATTGCTCGGCGATACGGCGAGAGAGTTCGTTATTCAGCGCTTCCAGCGCGCCGTTAGGTAAGGCGGTCGTTTTGGCGATAGACACTTCAATGCGCATAATTGCCCCCTGCGTTCGATACTGGTTATTTATACAGTATCCGGTTAGCGTTGACAACAGGGGGCTGCGTTTTTATTTCTTCACGGTCCAGCGAACGGTTTCACCCGCCAGGAAGGGCACCAGGGTGTCATTAGGCAGGGCAATGCTGTCCACAACGGTCGTCTCTTCACGCACCAGTTCAACGTAGCTCTCATTGACCGGCAGACCGTAGAAGCGCGGGCCGTTTAGCGAGCAGAAAGCCTCAAAGTGCTGCAGAGCGTTCATTTCTTCAAACACCGTGGCGTAGCTGCCGAGGGCGGTCGGGGCGTTAAAGCAGCCGGCGCAGCCACAGCTGGCTTCCTTACGGTGGCGGGCGTGCGGTGCGGAGTCGGTGCCGAGGAAGGCGCGGCTGAAGCCGCTGGCGACCAGCTCCCGCAGAGCCTGCTGATGAATATTGCGTTTAAGTACCGGCAGACAGTACAGGTGAGGGCGAATGCCGCCCACCAGCATATGGTTGCGGTTGAACATCAGATGCTGCGGGGTGATGGTAGCAGCCAGCAGTTCATTACCGTCACGCACGTACTCGGCGGCGTCTTTGGTGGTGATATGTTCAAAAACCACTTTCAGGCCGGGCAGGCGCTGGCGCAGGGGCTCCATCACCGTCTCAATAAAGCGCGCTTCACGATCGAAAATATCAATCTCGGCGTGAGTGACTTCGCCGTGAACGAGCAACGGCATCCCCAGTTTTTCCATCCGCTCCAGCACTGGCATAATGGCGTCGGTGCTGGTGACGCCGTGGCTGGAGTTAGTAGTGGCATTGGCCGGGTAGAGCTTGGCGGCGGTGAACACCCCTTCGTTAAAGCCGCGTTCCAGCTCCGCTGGGTCGAGAGAGTCTGTCAGATAGCAGGTCATCAGCGGGGTAAAATCATGCCCGGCCGGCACGGCGTCCATAATGCGCTGGCGGTAAGCGATAGCCGCCGCGACGGTGGTGACAGGCGGCACCAGATTCGGCATCACGATCGCCCGGCCATAAAACTCACTGGTATAAGGCACGACGGTTTTCAGCATATCGTCATCGCGCAGATGGATATGCCAGTCGTCTGGGCGGCGGATTTTCAATACCTGGGATTGTGCTGTCATGGAAGGCTCCGGCTAATAGGTTCAGTCATCAGGGCTGTTTTTTGCCGGGCACTAAGGATAAGCGTAAACGTTTTCCTTTGCACTCATTTCCGTAAAAAATTCAGGGCGCCGTAGCGCCCTGGAGATTAATTGGTAAAGGGGATGACAATCTCGCCTGGCTTCACCTCTATACCTTTGGCGTATTTCTTCGCCAGCGCTTCGCCGGTGCTGGCGTCCTCACGCAGGACATAAGCCGGCTGCTGGCTGAAGTAGCTGCGCAGAGACTGATTCAGGTAGGGGAGCAGGGCCTGAATAACCGACTGCAGCTTCTCCGGCGCCACTTTGGCATCGACCACTTCCATTTCCTGCAGGAAGATGGCGCCTTTCTCTCGGTCAAAGGTTGGCAGCGCTTTGAGCTTCAGATCGATCGTCGCTTTCTGCGTGCCGAACAGGGAGTTAAGATCGACGTTGGCGATCCCGCTCAGGGTGACTTTGCCCGGCTCCTCGCGCCCGATAGCGCTGGTCAGGTTCTGCAGTTCGATATGGGCGTCGGCAACGCCTTTCAGACCAATATCTTTGGCGAAATGGTTTCGCTTCTGCAGGGCCTGGTTAATCTCCTGCTCGCTTACCGTGTATTGGGTCAGCTGATTACAGCCGCTCAGCAGGCCGCTGACAATTAGCGCGGCGGCGATCAATATCTTTTTCATGGGGTTCCTCAAGCTCATACCTTCCTTCATCCTGACACAAAGCATCATGACCTGTCAGCACCCATCGCGCCAGCAGAATAGGCTGAAAGCAGGAGAATCCGCCGCCGCGCGCATCAGGTGCGCGGCTCCAGCATACCGGAGGCAGAGCGTTTCGGACTGAATTGCCACCATAGCGCCAGGAAGGTGATAACCCCGATGGCGCCGAGCATCAGCCACGGCAGTTCGGGCTGGCCGACGGCTTTCCCGGCATCAAACAGCCAGCCGCCGCCCGCGTAACCCAGCGCGCCGCCGAAGGCGAGCCCCAGACGGCTGAAACCCATATAGCTGCCACGCGCCCGGGCGTCCGCCAGCGAAGCGCCCAGCGTCTCGCGGGCGGGTTCGGCAATGATAGAGCCGATGTAAAACAGGCAAATCAGGGTAAACAGCTGCTGTAAACTGCTGGTCATCCCGATGGGGAGCATGGCCAGGGTCATCACCAGCAGACCGGCCATCAGCCGGTGCTCAAGGCGGAAGCGTTTTTCGCTCCAACGGGCAATAGGATAGAGCAGGGTGAGCGAAATGGTGGCTTCGATGGCGTACATCCATTTCACGGCGGCCGGCGAGCCGGCGATGTCATTCACCATGATCGGCAGCATCAGCATCACCTGCACCGCCAGCATATAATAGCCGGTCAGCGTCAGGACATAGGTGACGAAGCGTTTGTCCCGCAGCACCCGGCCCAGACCCTCGCGAATCGGCGTTTTCACCGTCGAGAGCTTCCATGCCGGCAGATACCAGGCGTTAAACGCGGCGCAGGCGATAAACAGCGCGGCGCCGGCGCTGCACACCAGGCGAAAATCATACTGCAGCAGCCAGCTGCCCAGCAGCGCGCCAATCACCGCGCCGGCGCTATCCTGCATCATCAGGATGGAGAAAAAGCGGCCGCGCTGATGCGGACGCACCAGCTTAACCACCAGCGCCGCCCGCGGCGGATCGAACAGTGTACCGCCGAGTCCGGAGAGTATGCACGAGAACCACAGCACCCACGGCTCATGGGCGACGGCCATCGCCGCGAAACCGCCGGCACGCATCAGCATACCGGTGACGATCATCGGTTTCGCGCCGAAGCGGTCGGCGATGGCGCCGCCAAAGATGCCTAATCCCTGCTGTACCAGCTGGCGCAGGCCGAGCGCAATGCCGACCATCAGCGCTGCCCAGCCCATCTGATCGACAAAGCGGATGGAAATCAGCGGAAAAACGACAAAAAAGCCCAGCACGACCAGCATGTTATCGACTAACAGGAAATATTTACCCAGGCTCCTTGCCTGCGAGACGCGGGACATTTCCCCTCCAGGGAAAAATAGAGATAAGCGAGGATATTCTGCGGGCAATCTGCTGCTTTTCCCAGCACCCTTGCGACAATATTTTTTTATCAAAATGCAAGATCGATTGAGCCTATTCATCGAAAAGAGGAGATGGCGCAGAAAATGGTATGTTGCTGTTTTCACACTATCGTGCAGGAAAGGTATAGTGATGAAAGCAAGAGTGAAGTCAGGGGGACTGAAAAAGGAAATGTTTGGCTATCGCAGTAACGTGCCGAAGGTGCGTTTGACGACGGACCGGCTGGTGGTGCGCCTGGTTCACGATCGTGACGCCTGGCGTCTGGCCGATTATTACGCCGAAAATAAAGCGTTCTTAAAACCCTGGGAGCCGGTTCGTGACGACAGCCACTGCTATCCCTCCGGATGGCAGGCGCGTCTGTCGATGATCGCTGAGTTTCATAAGCAGGGGTCAGCTTTTTATTTCGCGCTGCTCGACCCTGAGGAAAAAGAGATCATCGGTGTGGCGAATTTCTCCAACGTGGTGCGCGGATCTTTCCATGCCTGTTATCTTGGCTATTCCATTGGCGAGAAGTGGCAGGGGCAGGGGCTGATGTTTGAAGCGCTGACGTCGGCGATTCGCTATATGCAGCGCACGCAGCATATTCATCGCATTATGGCCAACTACATGCCGCATAATCAGCGCAGCGGCGCGCTGCTGGCGCGGTTGGGGTTTGAAAAAGAGGGTTACGCCAAAGATTATCTGCTGATTGACGGGCAGTGGCGTGACCATGTACTGACGGCGCTAACGACGCCGGACTGGTCTGCGGGACGTTAAGGAGAGAGGATGAAATATCAGTTAACTGCGCATGAAGCGCGCGTCATTGGCTGCCTGCTGGAAAAGCAGGTCACCACCCCCGAGCAGTATCCGCTGTCGGTAAATGCTGTGGTGACCGCCTGCAATCAGAAAACCAACCGCGAGCCAGTGATGTCGCTGAGCGAAAGCGAGGTCCAGGCCCTGCTGGATACGCTGGTGAAACGGCACTATCTGCGCACGGTCAGCGGATTCGGTAATCGCGTCACCAAGTATGAACAGCGCTTTTGCAACTCCGAATTTGGCGATCTGAAGCTTAGCGCCGGCGAGGTTGCGGTGGTCACGACGCTGCTGCTGCGCGGTGCTCAGACGCCGGGCGAATTACGCAGCCGGGCGCAGCGGATGTATGAGTTCAGCGATGTGGCGGAAGTGGAAAGCGTGCTGGAAGGGCTGACGACGCGCGAAGATGGCCCCTTCGTCGCCCGGTTGCCCCGGGAGCCGGGAAAACGGGAAAGCCGCTATATGCATCTGTTTTACGACGATATGGACACGCTGATCACCACAGTGGAAGCTCTCGCGCCGCTGGACGATGACGGCGATCTGCGCGCCAGGGTTGAAGCGCTGGAGGGCGAGGTGGCGGAGCTGAAAGCGCGCCTCGATTCGCTGTTACACCATCTGGGAGACTAAAACGTGGGGACAAGATTGCGCATTGGGGTGGTCGGCTTAGGCAGCATTGCGCAGAAAGCGTGGCTGCCGGTGCTGGGGGCGGCGGAAAGCTGGACGCTGCAGGCGGCCTGGTCGCCGGGTAAAGAGAAGGCGCTGCGGATCTGCGAAACCTGGCGGATGCCATACGCTGATTCCCTCGATGCCCTGGCGGCACAGTGCGATGCGGTCTTTGTCCATACCTCGACGGCTTCACATTATGAAGTAGTGAATCACTTACTGAATGCCGGGGTTCATGTTTGTGTGGATAAACCATTGGCGGACAAGCTGAGTGAGGCGGAGACGCTGGTCGAGCTGGCGGCGCGACGTCGACTGACGTTGATGGTCGGTTTCAATCGCCGCTTCGCGCCTCTCTATCGGGAGCTGAAGGGGCGGCTGGGCGAGGCGGCCTCGCTGCGGATGGATAAACACCGTAGCGATAGCGTCGGCAACGATCTGCGCTTTACGCTGCTTGATGACTATCTGCATGTGGTGGATACCGCGCTATGGCTGGCCGACGGTCAGGCACGTCTGCGCGGCGGCGCGCTGAAGATCACCCCGCAGGGCGAAATGCTCTATGCCGAACATCAGTTCAGTTCGCCCCGGCTGCAGGTCACCACCAGCATGCATCGTCGCGCAGGCAGCCAGCGCGAGTGGGTGCAGGCGGTCACGGATGGCGGGCTATATGCCGTCAGCGAGATGCGCGAATGGCAGGAGGAGTGCGGTCATGGCGTGGTCCAGCGCCCGGTTGCCGGCTGGCAAACCACCCTTGAGCAGCGCGGCTTTGTCGGCTGCGCGCGCCATTTTATCGAATGCGTGCAAAATCAGACAGTTCCTGAAACTGCAGGCGAACAGGCGCTGCTGGCTCAGCGGATCGTTGAGAAACTGTGGCGCGACGCCATTAGCGAATAATCCATTGTAACAACTGACAGTAGTAATTCATGTTGAACCCGGTAGACTATCGCCACTTTCCAGCGCCCGCATTTGCGGGCGTTTTACTCCAGGGTTTGGAATAACAGCGTAATGAACCTTTTAAAATCACTGGCGGCAGTCAGTTCGATGACCATGTTTTCGCGCGTGCTGGGCTTTGCCCGCGATGCGATTGTGGCGCGTATTTTTGGCGCCGGGATGGCGACCGATGCCTTTTTTGTCGCCTTCAAACTGCCTAACCTGCTGCGGCGTATTTTTGCCGAAGGCGCCTTCTCACAGGCGTTTGTGCCGATCCTTGCCGAATATAAAAGCAAGCAGGGCGAAGATGCCACCCGCGTGTTTGTCTCATACGTCTCCGGGCTGCTGACCCTGGCCCTGGCTATCGTTACCGTTATCGGGATGCTGGCGGCGCCGTGGGTAATCACCATTACTGCGCCCGGCTTTGCCGATACCGCCGATAAGTTTGCGCTAACCACCCAGCTGCTGCGTATTACCTTTCCCTATATTTTGCTGATCTCCCTGGCTTCGCTGGTGGGGGCGATCCTCAATACCTGGAACCGCTTCTCGGTGCCGGCCTTTGCGCCGACGTTCCTCAACGTCAGTATGATTGGCTTTGCGCTGTTTGCCGCGCCATATTTCCATCCGCCGGTGCTGGCGCTGGCCTGGGCGGTGACGGTCGGCGGCGTGCTGCAGCTGGCTTACCAGCTGCCGCATCTGAAGAAGATTGGCATGCTGGTCCTGCCGCGAATTAATCTGAAAGATGCCGGCGCGATGCGGGTGGTGAAGCAGATGGGGCCGGCGATCCTTGGCGTGTCGGTAAGCCAGATCTCCCTTATCATCAATACCATTTTCGCCTCATTCCTCGTGTCGGGCTCGGTGTCGTGGATGTATTATGCCGACCGCCTGATGGAGTTTCCCTCCGGCGTGCTGGGCGTGGCGCTCGGCACTATCCTGCTGCCATCGCTGTCAAAAAGCTTCGCCAGCGGTAACCATGACGAGTATTGCCGGCTGATGGACTGGGGACTGCGTCTCTGTTTTCTGCTGGCGCTGCCGAGCGCGGTGGCGCTGGGGATCCTCGCCAAACCGCTAACCGTGGCTCTGTTCCAGTACGGCAAATTCAGCGCCTTTGACGCGGCGATGACCCAGCGCGCGCTGGTGGCTTATTCCGTGGGGCTGATGGGCCTTATCGTGGTGAAAGTGCTGGCGCCGGGCTTCTATTCCCGTCAGGACATCAAGACCCCGGTCAAGATTGCTATTATCACCCTGATTATGACCCAGGTAATGAACCTGGCGTTTATCGGCCCGCTGAAGCATGCGGGTCTGTCGCTGTCCATCGGCCTGGCGGCCTGCCTGAACGCCGCGCTGCTCTACTGGCAGCTGCGTAAACAGAAAATTTTCACCCCGCAGCCGGGCTGGTTGGCCTTCCTGCTACGTCTGATTATTGCAGTGCTGGTTATGGCCGCGGCGCTGCTGGGCGTCATGCATCTCATGCCTGAGTGGTCGCTGGGGACGATGCCGTTCCGTCTGATGCGTTTGCTGGCGGTGGTTATCGCCGGGGTGGTAGCCTATTTCGCCACGCTGCTGGTGCTGGGCTTCCGCGTGAAAGAGTTTGTCCGTCGCACGGCGTAAGCGGTTGTGAGGGTAGAAAAACCCCGCTTCGCCTCAGGCGAAGCGGGGTTTTTTTTATGATGCGCTGCGTTCGGCAGCGAGGATGCGGGCATTCTCCAGCAGACGGATCGCCAGGGCTAGCGCGCCAGTGATCACTGCCAGCGTGACCACTCCGTTCCAGCCGGCCAGCACGTACAGCTTACTGCCCAGCACCGACCCCAGCGACATCCCGATAAACACCACGGTGAACAGCAGGGCGTTGAGGCGGCCGCGGGCCTGTGGCTCAAGGCCATATACCAGGTTCTGATGCGCCACCAGGCTTGACTGCAGGCCAAGGTCAAAGCCAATCGCCGACAGGGCAATCAGCGCCAACTGAGCGTGCACTGGCAGCAGCGGCAGCATAAACATCAGGGCAAAGGAGAGGGTGACCAGCGCCGCACCCATCTGTGTCACCTTACCGGCGCCAAATTTATCGGCCAGACCGCCGGCAAGCGGCGCGGCCAGCGCCCCGGCGGCCCCGGCGATACCGAAACCGCCCGCTACTGCGCTGCCCATGTGATAGTGTTCGGAGAGCATCACCGCCAGCGTCGACCAGAAGGCGCTAAAGGCGATGGAGAGCGCGCCCTGAGCTAGCGCGGCGCGGCGTAATGCCGGGTAACGCTGCCACAGATGCGCCATCGAGGCCATCAGCTGCGGATAGCTCAGCGTCGAGTGCACAGCGAAGCGCGGCAGGACGCGCCACATTACCAGGCCAATCAGCGCGACGCTGACCGCCGCCGTCTGATACATCACCCGCCAGCCGAATACGGCGCCCACCACGCCGCTGACCGTCCGGGAGAGCAGGATCCCCAGCAGCAGCCCGGTCATCACCGTGCCCACCATTTTTCCCTGCTTGCCCGCCGGGGCGAGGATCGCCGCCGCCGGGACGATATCCTGCGCCATGGTCGCCGCCATACCGATCAGCAGACTGACCACCAGCAGTGAGCTGAGCTGGCCGGTGAGGCTGCACAGGAGCAGCAGGAGCGCCAGCAGCGCGCTTTTCACCAGGATCAGCCGGCGGCGATCGTGGCGGTCGCCGAGCGGGAGCAGGAACAGAATGCCGAGCGCATAACCCGCCTGCGTCAGGGTAGGGACCAGACCCATACCTTCTACAGTCAGGTGGAGATTGGCGCCCATCAACGGCAGCAGCGGCTGCGCGTAGTAAATAGAGGCGACGCTAAAGCCGGCGCCGAGTGCGAGAATGAAGATAATCCAGCCTGCGTCGCGGGTGGAAAGGGAAGTCGGTGTCATGTTCAATGCCTCATAGATGCGATGGGGCTATTTTTCCCTGAACGCGACTGGCGCGGTAGCCGGGCTGGTGGTAAAACGGTTATACGTAGCACGTATAGGCAAAAGGAAAATGAAAAGACAAGAGCGTATAGACCGCATTGAGCTGATGCGCACCTATATCCGCATCGTAGAGGCCGGATCGCTCTCCGCCGCCGCAGGGCAGATGGACACTACCCAGGCGACCGTCAGCCGCCGCCTGCAGTCCCTTGAAGGGCTGCTGGGGGTTAAGCTGATCCTGCGCACCACCCATGCGATGAAGCTCACTGACGATGGCGAACGCTGTTATCGTCACGCCCGTCAGGTGGTGGACGCCTGGCTGGCGCTGGAGGATGACCTGCGTATTGCCGACGATCGGCCGGTGGGCGTTCTGCGAGTGCGGGCGCCCCACGCGTTTGGCCAGCAGCAACTGCTGGCGCCGCTGGTGGCATTTCTACAGCGCCATCCGCAGCTGTCGGTGGAGTGGATGCTAAACGATAATACCGTCGACTTCCTCAGCGATAATATCGACTGCGCTATTCGCGTGGGGGCGGAGGTGGATCCAGCAACGGTATCCGTACTGCTGGCGGAAGTGCCGCGCTGCGTAGTGGCTTCTCCTGAGCTGCTGGCGAAGTATCCGCCGTTAACCTCGCTGGAGGCGTTATCGGGCCTGCCATGGATCGCCATTAATACCTTTTATCAGCATGAGGTACGGCTCAGGCATCAGGCAAGCGGGCAGATTGTCTCTACAGCGATTACTCCCTGTCTGAGCACTGACAGTCTTTACGTCGCGCGCAACACCGCGCTGGCGGGGCTGGGGGTGGCGATGGTGTCCAGCTGGACGGTCGTGGAGGATATTGCCGCCGGACGGCTGATTGAGCTGTTCCCGCAGTGGCGACCCGCCTCGCTGCCGGTTCATCTGGTTTATCCCTGGGCGCGCTATTACCCGACACGCCTGCGTAAGTTCCTCGACCTGATGCGGGAGATCATGCCGGATCTCGCCGGGATGCAGCGTCCGCAAAGCGCATAAAAAAACCGGCCAAAGGCCGGTTTTTTTATTAAGCACGCTTACTCGACGGGCTGTGGGCGAGTCGGTTCAGCGGTGGCTTTATGGGTCGCGCTATGACCACCGGCGGCGCCTTTACCTTCAAAGGCGAACGGCGGGCGCACCCAGGTGCTGTGACGCGGTGCTTCCGGGACATAGTCCGGAGCTGGCGCACGGGTCATTGGCGCGGTGGCATGGCGATGACCCGCCACTACGACCGGCTTGCTCACCGGGGGCTCGGCTTTGACCGGTTCGGCAGGGGCCGCTTCGGTCACTGGCGCTTGCTCCACGGTTTCTGCGACCGGGGCGATAGTTTCCACTGGCGCTGCAACGACAGGCGTCGTTTCCACCGCTTCAGGTTCTACCACCACCGGCTCGGGGTCGAGCGTCACTGGCGCGATAGCCTGAGGCGCTTCGACAGCCGGTGCTTCGGTGACCGGCTCCTGAGGCGCTGGCTCGACGGCTGCTGGCGCGACAACTTCCGCAGCATCAACGACCAGCGGCTCGGCGGCCGCTACCGGCTCGACGACTACCGGCTCAGCGGTTACTGGTTCCATGGTAGCCGGCTCGACGGTGACCGGCGCAGCGGTAACGGTTTCAACGACGGCAACCGGGGCCGCTACGGCCTCGACAGTTTTCGCGACGCTGGCGTCCTGAACCTGAACCTCTTCCGGCTGCTGATCCTGCGGACGAACCACCGGGTAGCGGATCCAGACTTTACCGGAAGCCATCTCCGGCGATGCGCAGGCTACGGTCAGCGGCATAGGCGACTGGGTCGGATAGCGTTCGTCACGATAGCGACGACGACGCTGACCGCTGACGCGCAGGTGACGCGGGGAGCGACGTGAGCGACGCGGCATACCGTTCGCTTCACGGGATTCGCCATTTTCGTCCTGGTCCGCAACGCTCTCCACCCCTGCCGGCAGCTCGGCTTTCACCGGCTCGCTGTGCGGAGCGATAACTTCAGCCACTACGGCTTCTGGCACGATCTCGGCAACTGGCTCGACGACAGCGGACTCAACGCGCACTTTCTGTGCCAGCTGGCGCGGTTTACGACGCGGCAGAGTTTGTACACGCTCTTCCTGCTCCGTCTCCTGCACAACCGGCTCTTCGCGAGTCTGCGCTTTGGCTTCCTGCTGCGCCTGACGTTTGTCGTCACTGCGGCGGCGGGTGCGTTCGCGGCGCGGCTGCTGCTCGTCACGGGATTTCGCTTTCTCCGCGTCGTCGCCTGAGGTTTGGCGAACATCACGGGCTTCCACGTTCTGCGACGGCTTCTCGCGACGGTTGCGACGGTTCTCTTCACGCGATTCGCGCGGTTCACGGCCCTCGGCATTGTCCGCACGGGTGTCGCGATTGTCACGGTTATCGCGGTTGTCACGATTGTCGCGGTTATCACGGCGGTCGTTGCGGTCGCGGCGGTTGTTGGCGCGCGGTTTACGACGCTCCTGCTGACGCTCCGGTTTTTCTTCCGCTTTCTTCTCGACCTGAACTTCAGCCGGTTTGGCCTCTTCGGCGCCAGAGAAGATATTCTTCAGCGCGCTGAAGAAGCGTGAGAGCAGGCCAGGCTGCGCCGGTGCGGCGGCCGCGACCGGTGCCGCTGCGGCGACAGGCGCGGCGGCAGGCTCTTCGAGCATCGGGGCTGGCGGCGCATCTGGCATGACAAAAGCGGCCAGGGCCGGCTGTTCCGGACGTTTCCGCTCCGCCGGCTCATCGTCGCCTGGCAGCGCCATTTCTTCTTCATGCAGCTTCGGCAGCAGATAGCTCAGCGTTGAGGTTTCTTCACCTTTGCGCACGCGCAGGACGGAGTAGTGCGGCGTTTGCATTTCGTCGTTTGGCACGATAATAACGCGCACATCGCCCTGACGGGATTCGATAGCGCTCACTGCGGCACGTTTTTCGTTCAGCAGATAGGAGGCGATCGGTACCGGAACAATGGCGTGGACTTCTTTGGTATTCTCTTTCAGCGCTTCTTCTTCGATCAGACGCAGAATAGAGAGCGACAGCGATTCGTTATCACGCACGGTGCCGGTGCCGGAGCAGCGCGGGCAGACGTGGTGGCTGGACTCGCCCAGCGACGGGCTCAGGCGCTGACGGGACATCTCCAGCAGGCCGAAGCGCGAAATATGGCTGATCTGAATGCGCGCACGGTCCTGACGGACGGCTTCGCGCAGACGATTCTCCACGGCGCGCTGGTGGCGAACCGGGGTCATATCGATGAAGTCGATAACGATCAGGCCGCCGAGGTCGCGCAGACGCAGCTGGCGGGCAATTTCGTCAGCCGCTTCGAGGTTGGTATTGAAGGCTGTCTCTTCGATATCGCCGCCGCGGGTGGCGCGGGCGGAGTTGATATCGATCGCGGTCAGCGCTTCGGTGCTATCGATAACGATAGACCCGCCGGAAGGCAGGCGCACTTCGCGCTGGAAGGCGGACTCAATTTGCGATTCGATCTGATAATGGCTGAACAGCGGGATTTCACCGGTGTACAGTTTTATTTTGCTGCTGAAATCCGGACGACCCAGCGCGGCGATATGCTGGCGCGCCAGCTCAAGCACTTTCGGGTTATCGATCAGGATTTCGCCGATGTCCTGGCGCAGGTAGTCACGGAAGGCGCGGACAATGACGTTGCTTTCCTGGTGGATCAGGAACGGCGCCGGACGGCTTTCCGCGGCTTTCTGAATCGCTTCCCAGTGCTTCAGGCGGAAGCTCAGGTCCCACTGCAGGGCTTCGGCGGATTTGCCGACGCCAGCGGTGCGAACGATCAGGCCCATGCCGTCCGGAAGCTCCAGGCTCGCCAGCGCTTCTTTCAGTTCGGTACGGTCGTCGCCCTCGATACGGCGGGAAATTCCCCCGGCGCGCGGGTTGTTCGGCATCAGTACCAGATAGCTGCCCGCGAGGCTGATAAAGGTGGTGAGCGCAGCGCCTTTGTTGCCGCGTTCTTCTTTATCAATCTGCACGATAACTTCCTGACCTTCCCGCAGTACGTCTTTGATATTAGGACGACCATGCGCATTGTAGTTGGCGGGGAAGTATTCGCGGGCGATTTCTTTGAGGGGGAGGAAACCATGACGCTCGGCGCCGTAATCAACAAACGCGGCTTCAAGGCTGGGTTCAATGCGGGTGATTTTGCCTTTGTAGATGTTCGCTTTTTTCTGTTCGTGCCCGGGGCTTTCGATATCCAGGTCGTACAGGCGCTGCCCATCAACAAGGGCGACGCGCAACTCTTCCTGCTGAGTTGCGTTGATTAACATTCTTTTCATCGTAACTTACTCATTATTCTTACATTGACGACTAAGCTGCGGGCAGAGTAATGCCTTTCCGGGGGAAAACCGATGGCCTCGTGTCTGGTTCACGTCGCCAACCTCACGGTTGTCGCGCGCTTAAGAGGCGCAGAGTGTCGGTCGCCTGTGTTTCAAACGGAAACACAGCGCAATTATTCAGGGGAACAGCCTGGGATGTATCACCAGAGAATATTCCATTTATACTCGTCGTCTTTCGCGTTGCAGGCATGGTGGCTTAACCTGCTCACCTCGATCTGGCGATCCAGATGAGCTCCCGGGAGTCCCGGAGTTGACGCCTTCCTGCGACTTGAAATCCATAGAGCCTGTACCGGTAAGGACTGCAACCCGCAGCCCGCTAACTGTCTGAAAGATCACAACGTCTTACGCCATTGCTGCGTGGGCGATCGGTCAGACAAAATTGGTCATTCCGCTAATGTCTTGTTCTAACAAGATGCAATACGGAAAACGGTCTCATTATTCCATTGCTAACCTTGTTATAGCAAGTTGACTTTCACCTTTTATCACCCGGTTACTCACAGTTTTATCACCTGCCCATACAGATTGTTCTAATAACAAACAAAATGGCGGTCAGGTAAACCGTGAAAACAGGATAATGATAAATATAAGCATATAAAAATGAGTGGCGCTAATGCGTCCGGCTATTTAGAATCGCGCACCATGAAAACTGAGACCCCAACCGTAAAAATGGTTGCCATTGCTGCTGATGAAGCGGGGCAACGTATCGACAACTTTTTGCGTACGCAATTGAAAGGCGTACCGAAGAGCATGATTTATCGCATCCTGCGTAAAGGCGAGGTGCGGGTAAACAAAAAGCGCGTGAAGCCGGAGTATAAGCTGGAAGCGGGCGATGAAGTCCGTATCCCGCCGGTACGCGTGGCGGAGCGTGAAGAAGAGGCGGTATCGCCGCACCTGCAGAAAGTGGCCGCGCTCTCTGAGGTGATCCTCTATGAAGACGATCATATTCTGGTGCTCAATAAGCCTTCTGGTACTGCGGTACACGGCGGCAGCGGCCTGAGCTTCGGCGTGATTGAAGGGCTGCGCGCCCTGCGCCCGGAGGCGCGCTTCCTTGAGCTGGTGCATCGTCTCGACCGGGATACCTCCGGCGTGCTGCTGGTGGCGAAAAAGCGCTCAGCGCTGCGTTCGCTGCACGAGCAACTGCGCGATAAAGGCATGCAGAAAGATTATCTGGCGCTGGTGCGCGGCCAGTGGCAGTCGCATACCAAAGTGGTCCAGGCCCCGCTGTTGAAGAATATTCTGCAGAGCGGGGAGCGCATCGTTCGCGTGAGTCAGGAAGGCAAGCCGTCGGAGACGCGCTTTAAAGTGGAAGAGCGTTACGAATTCGCCACGCTGGTGCGCTGCAGCCCGGTCACCGGCCGCACGCATCAGATCCGCGTTCATACGCAGTATGCCGGCCATCCTATCGCATTTGACGACCGCTATGGCGACCGCGAGTTCGACAAGCAGCTGTCCGCTACCGGCTTAAACCGCCTGTTCCTGCACGCGGCGGCGCTGAAGTTTACCCACCCGGGGAGCGGGGAGGTGATGCGCGTTGAGGCGCCGCTGGACAACCAGCTGAAGCACTGTTTACAGGTGCTACGGAAGAGCAAATAAGCGCAACGGCGGAATCAGTTCCGCCGTTTTTTTTGCCTCAGCCTAACAGCGGGTTGTAGTTTTCACGGCGCAACATCTGACTGAGCGCGATTAAGGGTAAACCGACCAGGGTGTTCGGGTCGCGGCCTTCCAGCCGTTCGAACAGCGTAATGCCCAATCCTTCGCTCTTGAAACTCCCGGCGCACTGCAGCGGGTTCTCTTTGCGCACATAGCCTTCTATCTCTTTATCACTGAGATGGCGAAAGTGAACGTCAAAGGGTTCGCATTCGGTTTGCAGATGGCCGCTGGCAGAGTTGTACAGCGCCAGTCCGGTATAAAAGGTAATGATTGACCCGCTGGCCTTTCTTAACTGCCTGCGGGCATTTTCCTCGGTGTGCGGTTTGCCGGTGATTTCACCGTCCAGCACGCAAACCTGATCGGAGCCTATAATAAGGTGATTAGGGAAGCGCGTGGCCAGACTTTGCGCTTTGGCCTGCGCCAGCCGGGTGACAAGCTGACGTGCGGATTCATCAGGCCGGGGCGTTTCGTCGACGTCAGGCGCGGCACATTCAAACGGTAAACCCAGTTTTTCCAGCAGCATGCGCCGCCAGGGAGAGGTTGACGCGAGGATAAGATCAGACATATTTTTTCATCCACATATAGCGCTTCGCAGAGCATCATCTTAAACTATGCGCCGCAATGTGTGCGAATAAATGGCAAAAGGCAACCTGAGGCTGCCTTTTTCTTTGACTCTATGACATTACAAAGTTAATATGCGCGCCCTATGCAAAAGGTAAAATTACCCCTGACTCTTGATCCGGTACGCACGGCTCAAAAACGCCTTGATTACGAAGGCATCTATGCCCGCGATCAGGTTGAACGTGTAACCGATTCTGTAGTCAGCGTGGACAGCGATGTGGAATGCAGCATGTCGTTCGCTATCGATAACCAGCGTCTCGCCGTTATTACTGGCGATGCAAAGGTAACGGTAACTCTCGAATGCCAGCGTTGCGGGAAACCGTTCTCCCATCACGTCCACACCACGTATTGTTTTAGCCCCGTCAGAAATGACGAACAGGCCGAAGCACTACCGGAAGCGTATGAGCCGATTGAGGTTAACGAATTCGGTGAAATCGACCTGCAGGCAATGGTCGAGGATGAAATTATCCTCTCCCTGCCCGTAGTTCCGGTGCATGATTCTGAACACTGTGAAGTGTCCGACGCGGACATGGTCTTTGGCGAACTGCCTGAAGAGGCACAAAAACCAAACCCATTTGCCGTATTAGCCAGCTTAAAGCGTAAGTAATTGAGGAGTAAGGTCCATGGCCGTACAACAGAATAAACCAACCCGTTCCAAACGTGGCATGCGTCGTTCCCATGACGCGCTGACCGCAGTCACCAGCCTGTCTGTAGACAAAACTTCTGGTGAGAAACACCTGCGTCACCACATCACTGCCGACGGTTTCTACCGCGGTCGCAAGGTTATCGCTAAGTAATCACGCGATACTCGCAGGATTTCCCGTTGCAGGCCATGGCGGGCGTGTGCGTCCCTGGAAACTCGGTTAACCCGGTCGCTGGGGGCATTTATGCCCGGATTGTTGCGTCTGCAGCGTGAATATTCGCGGGTGCCAGCGTGATGAAGCTTAGTGAGGACTCCCCGGGCAACTGGGGAATCACCGAACCGGGCAGCGACGATACCTTGACACGTCTAACCCTGGCGTTAGATGTCATGGGGGGCGATTTCGGCCCATCCGTGACGGTGCCTGCAGCACTGCAGGCACTGAACTCTAATTCGCAACTCACACTTCTTTTAGTCGGCGATCCCGACGCCATCACGCCATTACTCGCCAAAGCTGACTTCGAACAACGTTCGCGTCTGCAGATTATTCCTGCGCAGTCAGTTATTGCCAGTGATGCGCGACCCGCACAGGCTATCCGCAGCAGTCGCGGAAGCTCAATGCGCGTGGCGCTGGAGCTTGTGAAAGAAGGGCGGGCGCAAGCCTGCGTCAGCGCTGGCAACACCGGCGCGCTGATGGGTCTGGCGAAACTGCTGCTCAAACCGATCGAAGGTATTGAGCGGCCGGCGCTGGTGACGGTTTTACCGCACCAGCAGAAGGGCAAAACCGTGGTGCTGGATCTCGGCGCCAACGTCGATTGCGACAGCACGATGCTGGTGCAGTTCGCGGTAATGGGCGCGGTGCTGGCGGAAGAAGTAGTCGGCATTGCCAACCCCCGCGTCGCTTTGTTGAACATCGGCGAAGAAGAGATGAAAGGCCTCGGCAGCATCCGCGATGCTGCCGCAGTGCTCAAAACGCTGCCTTCCCTCAACTACATCGGCTATCTTGAAGCCAATGAACTGTTGACCGGAAAAACCGATGTGCTGGTTTGTGATGGATTCACGGGCAACGTCACATTAAAAACCATGGAAGGTGTTGTCAGAATGTTCCTTTCACTGCTGAAATCTCAGGGAGAGGGCAAAAAACGGTCGTGGTGGCTGCTGTTACTAAAACGTTGGTTACAAAAAAGCCTGGCGAGGCGATTCAGTCACCTCAACCCCGACCAGTATAATGGCGCCTGTCTGTTAGGATTGCGCGGTTCCGTGATCAAGAGTCATGGTGCTGCCAATCAACGCGCCTTTAGCGTCGCGATAGAGCAGGCAGTGCAGGCGGTGCAGCGGCAGATCCCTCAGCGGATCGCCGCGCGCCTGGAATCTTTATACCCAGCTGGTTTCGAGCTGCCGGAAAGCGACAGTGACGTGAACGCCCGACAGCAAAGCGGGACGAATGGCCACGATTGACGCCGCGGCGGTTGAACGAGGCGGGTATATCACCCAAGAGTGACTGAGCGTACATGTATACGAAGATTATTGGTACCGGCAGCTATCTGCCCGAGCAAGTGCGTACAAACGCCGACCTGGAAAAAATGGTAGAAACCTCTGACGAGTGGATTGTCACCCGCACAGGTATCCGTGAGCGTCGTATTGCCGCAGCGCATGAAACAGTTGCTACGATGGGCTTTGAAGCCGCAAAGCAGGCGCTGGCGATGGCGGGCGTGTCCGCGGAGCAAATTGGTCTGATTATCGTTGCGACCACCTCCGGCACGCACGCGTTTCCGAGTTCTGCATGCCAGATCCAGTCAATGCTGGGCGTTAAGGGTTGCCCGGCGTTTGATGTCGCCGCCGCCTGCGCCGGTTTCACCTATGCGCTAAGCGTCGCCGATCAGTATGTGAAGAACGGCGCGGTAGATTATGCGCTGGTTGTTGGCGCCGATGTGCTGGCGCGCACCTGCGATCCGGCGGATCGCGGAACGATTATTATTTTCGGCGACGGCGCCGGCGCGGTTGTACTGGGCGCCTCCGAAGAGCCGGGCATTATCTCGACGCATCTGCATGCCGACGGCAGCTATGGCGAACTGCTGACCCTGCCGAACGCCGATCGTGTCGATCCGGAAAACCCGATCTATCTGACGATGGCCGGCAACGAAGTCTTCAAAGTGGCGGTCACCGAGCTGGCGCACATCGTTGATGAGACGCTGGCAGCGAATAATCTTGAACGTTCAGCGCTGGACTGGCTGGTGCCGCATCAGGCTAACCTGCGTATTATCAGCGCGACGGCGAAGAAACTGGGTATGTCGATGGATAACGTCGTTGTGACCCTCGACCGCCATGGCAACACCTCCGCGGCGTCAGTCCCTTGCGCGCTGGATGAGGCCGTCCGCGATGGCCGTATTCAGCGCGGTCAGCTGATTTTGCTGGAAGCCTTTGGTGGCGGTTTCACCTGGGGTTCCGCGCTGGTTCGTTTTTAGTATAAGGATTTAAACATGACGCAATTCGCATTTGTGTTCCCGGGGCAGGGCTCTCAGGCCGTAGGCATGCTGGCCGAAATGGCTGCCGCCTGGCCGGTCATTGAAGAGACCTTCGGTGAAGCTTCCGCAGCGTTGGGTTACGATCTGTGGGCGCTGACGCAACAGGGCCCGGCAGAAGAACTGAATAAGACCTGGCAGACTCAACCGGCGCTGCTCGCCGCCTCCGTGGCGCTGTACCGCGTCTGGCAACAGCAGGGCGGCAAAGCGCCAGCGCTGCTGGCGGGTCACAGCCTCGGCGAATACTCCGCGCTGGTATGCGCGGGCGTTATCGGTTTCGCTGATGCCGTTCGCCTGGTTGAGCTGCGTGGTAAATTCATGCAGGAAGCCGTACCGGAAGGTACCGGCGCCATGTCCGCGATTATCGGTCTGGACGACGCCGCTATCGCCAAAGCCTGTGAAGAGTCTGCCGAAGGGCAGGTGGTCTCTCCGGTAAACTACAATTCTCCGGGCCAGGTGGTTATCGCCGGGCACAAAGAGGCCGTTGAACGCGCTGGCGCCGCCTGTAAAGCCGCCGGCGCCAAACGCGCGCTGCCGCTGCCGGTGAGCGTGCCGTCCCACTGCGCGCTGATGAAGCCAGCCGCAGAAAAACTGGCGGTAGAGCTGCAGAAGATCACCTTCAACGCGCCGACGATTCCGGTGGTGAATAACGTCGACGTGAAGTGCGAAACCGCGCCGGACGCCATTCGCGACGCGCTGGTGCGCCAGCTGTACAGCCCGGTGCAGTGGACCAAAACCGTTGAGTTTATGGCTGCCGAGGGCGTATCGCATCTGTATGAGGTTGGCCCGGGTAAAGTCCTCACCGGCCTGACCAAACGTATTGTTGACACCCTGACCGCTTCCGCGCTTAACGAGCCGGCGGCGATGTCTGCGGCGCTTGAGCAATAAAAGAGGAAAACCATGAGTTTTGAAGGAAAAATCGCGCTGGTTACCGGTGCAAGCCGCGGTATTGGCCGTGCTATCGCTGAAACGCTCGTCGCCCGTGGCGCGAAAGTTATCGGTACTGCGACCAGCGAAAGCGGCGCGCAGGCGATCAGCGACTATTTAGGCGCCAATGGTAAAGGTCTGATGTTGAATGTGACCGACCCGGCATCTATTGAATCTGTTCTGGAAAATGTGCGCGCAGAGTTTGGCGAAGTGGATATCCTGGTGAATAATGCCGGGATCACTCGCGACAATCTGTTAATGCGCATGAAAGATGACGAGTGGAACGATATTATCGAAACCAACCTGTCATCGGTTTTCCGTCTGTCAAAAGCGGTAATGCGCGCTATGATGAAAAAGCGTCATGGACGTATTATCACTATCGGTTCTGTGGTTGGTACCATGGGAAATGCGGGTCAGGCCAACTACGCCGCGGCGAAAGCGGGTCTGATCGGCTTCAGTAAATCACTGGCGCGTGAAGTTGCGTCCCGCGGTATTACTGTAAACGTTGTTGCTCCGGGCTTTATTGAAACGGACATGACGCGTGCGCTGACCGATGAGCAGCGTGCGGGTACGCTGGCGGCAGTTCCTGCGGGGCGCCTTGGCACCCCAAATGAAATCGCCAGCGCGGTTGCATTTTTAGCCTCTGACGAAGCAAGTTACATCACTGGTGAAACGCTGCACGTCAACGGCGGAATGTACATGGTCTGACCGAGATTTGTGCAAAACGTTCAGGAACCGCGCACTTCGCACGGTTCTCTGTGCGGTTTTGTGCGAAAAGATTTGCGTTCTTAGGGCAAACGGCCTCAAAATAGCGCAAAATCGTGGTAAGACCTGCCGGGATTTAGTTGCAAATTTTTCAACATTTTATACACTACGAAAACCATCGCGAAAGCGAGTTTTGATAGGAAATTTAAGAGTATGAGCACTATCGAAGAACGCGTTAAGAAAATTATCGGCGAGCAGCTGGGCGTTAAGCAGGAAGAAGTTACCAACAATGCTTCCTTCGTTGAAGACCTGGGCGCTGATTCTCTTGACACCGTTGAGCTGGTAATGGCTCTGGAAGAAGAGTTTGATACTGAGATTCCGGACGAAGAAGCTGAGAAAATCACCACCGTTCAGGCTGCCATTGATTACATCAACGGCCACCAGGCGTAAGTGAACATCTCCAGGCGGTCATTCGACCGCCTGAGTTTTATCTTTTTATTGTCCCACAAGAATCTATTTTCCCTCCCTGGAGGACAAACGTGTCTAAGCGTCGTGTAGTTGTGACCGGACTGGGCATGTTGTCTCCTGTCGGCAATACCGTAGAGTCTACCTGGAAAGCTCTCCTTGCCGGTCAGAGTGGCATCAGCCTGATCGACCATTTCGATACTAGCGCCTATGCAACGAAATTTGCTGGCTTAGTAAAGGATTTTAACTGTGATGACATTATCTCGCGCAAAGAACAGCGCAAGATGGATGCCTTCATTCAATATGGAATTGTCGCTGGCGTTCAGGCCATGCAGGATTCTGGCCTTGAAGTGACGGAAGAGAATGCAACCCGTATTGGCGCCGCTATCGGCTCCGGTATCGGCGGTCTCGGCTTGATCGAAGAAAACCACAGTTCGCTGGTTAACGGCGGACCGCGCAAGATCAGCCCATTCTTCGTTCCTTCCACAATTGTTAACATGGTGGCCGGCCATCTGACCATCATGTTTGGTCTGCGTGGGCCAAGTATCTCTATCGCGACCGCGTGTACTTCAGGCGTGCACAACATCGGCCAGGCCGCGCGCATCATCGCCTATGGCGATGCCGATGCGATGGTGGCAGGCGGCGCGGAAAAAGCCAGTACCCCGCTTGGCGTGGGCGGCTTCGGCGCGGCGCGTGCGCTCTCCACGCGCAATGACAACCCGCAGGCGGCGAGCCGTCCGTGGGATAAAGATCGTGACGGCTTCGTGCTGGGCGACGGCGCGGGTATGGTGGTGCTGGAAGAGTACGAGCATGCCAAAAAACGCGGCGCCAAAATCTACGCCGAGATCGTTGGCTTCGGCATGAGCAGCGATGCTTACCACATGACGTCACCGCCGGAAGATGGCGCGGGCGCCGCGCTGGCAATGGTGAATGCTATTCGCGATGCGGGCATCGAACCGGGCCAGATCGGCTACGTCAACGCCCACGGCACCTCGACGCCGGCCGGCGATAAAGCGGAAGCGCAGGCGGTTAAGTCTGTCTTCGGTGATGCGGCGAGCCGCGTACTGGTGAGCTCTACCAAATCCATGACCGGGCATCTGCTGGGTGCGGCAGGGGCGGTAGAGTCGATTTACTCTATCCTGGCGCTGCGCGATCAGGCGGTTCCGCCGACGATCAACCTCGACAACCCGGATGAAGGCTGCGACCTCGACTTCGTTCCACACGAAGCGCGTCAGGTTTCCGGTATGGAGTACACCCTGTGCAACTCCTTCGGCTTTGGCGGCACTAACGGTTCGCTGATCTTCAAAAAAGTGTGACAGGGCTTGCCCCGGTACTGCTTTAACAAAAGGCCCGTTCATCGGGCCTTTTTTATTCAGCTTTCTCCCCTTGTTCTCTGCTCTGGGTCCTGACACACTGACCGACCAGTGAAAAGGAGTCCTTTATGTTCTTGATAAACGGCGTTGTACAGGACACGTTGGCAGCGAACGATCGCGCCACCCAGTTTGGCGACGGCTGTTTTACCACCGCCCGCATCCAGCAAGGGCAGGTTGCGCTACTGGACGCCCATCTGCAGCGTTTGCAGACAACCTGTGAAAAATTACATATCCCATTTAACGACTGGCTGACGCTGAGCGAAGAGATGCAGCGTCTGGCTCGGCCGCACGCGCAGGGCGTGCTCAAGGTGACTCTCACCCGCGGCGTTGGGGGAAGGGGATACAGTACGGCAGGCTGCGTGTCGCCCACTCGCATTCTCAGCTTCTCTCCATTCCCGGCGCATTATGCGCGCTGGCGGGAGGAGGGCATTACTCTGACCCAGAGTCCGGTGCCCCTGGGGCGCAACTCCTGGCTTGCCGGCCTGAAGCACCTTAATCGCCTTGAGCAGGTACTGATCCGCTCTCATCTTGAGCAGACGGACGCCGATGAGGCGCTGGTCCTTGACAGTGACGGGTGGCTTACGGAATGCTGTGCCGCGAATTTATTCTGGCGTCAGGGACGTGATGTATTTACTCCGCGACTCGATTATGCCGGGGTCAACGGCATTATGCGGCAGCGCTGTATCGCGCAGCTGGCACCATCGACGTTTCGCGTTGTCGAAGTGACAGCGCGTCCCGAGACGTTGCGGGAGGCCGATGAAGTGCTGATCTGCAATGCGCTGATGCCGCTGGTGCCGGTTCGCCGCTGGGAGGAGACCACCTGGTCCTCGCGTGAGCTTTACCATTTTTTAGCCCCTTTGTGTGAGCTGTCTGGTTAGTATGAAGAAAATGTTACGTTTTATCCTGTTGCTGGTCGTGCTGTTGGGCATCGCCGCGGCGGCAGGCATGTGGAAGGTACGCCAGCTGGCGGACAGCAAGCTGCTGATTAAGGAAGAGACCATCTTTACCCTCGAAGCAGGCACCGGCCGGCTGGCGCTGGGCCAGGATCTCTATCGCGAGAAGGTGATCAATCGCCCGCGCGTTTTCCAGTGGCTGCTGCGGGTGGAACCTGAGCTGTCTCACTTCAAGGCCGGGACCTATCGCTTCACGCCGCAAATGACGGTGCGCGAGATGTTGCAGCTGCTGGCCAGCGGCAAAGAGGCGCAGTTTCCGCTGCGCTTTGTCGAAGGCATGCGCGTCAGCGACTACCTGCGCCAGCTGCGCGATGCCCCGTACGTGAAGCACACGCTTGAAGACGATAGCTACGCGACGGTGGCTAAGGCATTAGGTCTTGAGCATGCCGACTGGGTAGAGGGCTGGTTCTGGCCGGATACCTGGATGTACACCGCCAACACCAGCGATATCGCCATCCTCAAGCGCGCGCATCAGAAAATGGTCGCCGAAGTGGCGAAGGTCTGGGAAGGACGGATGGAGAATCTGCCCTATGCCGATCAGAACCAGCTGTTGACCATGGCCTCGATTATTGAAAAAGAGACCGCGGTAGCGGAAGAGCGCGACCGCGTCGCGTCGGTATTTATCAACCGCCTGCGCATCGGTATGCGCTTGCAGACCGATCCGACCGTAATCTACGGGATGGGCGCAGGATATACTGGTAAGTTAACGCGTAAGGATCTCGAGACGCCGACCGCATACAATACTTATACCATCAGCGGTTTGCCGCCGGGCCCTATCGCGGTGCCGGGCGAGGCCTCGCTGAAGGCGGCCGCCCATCCGGCGAAAACGCCATATCTTTATTTCGTCGCCGACGGGAAAGGGGGCCATACGTTTACCACAAACCTGGTCAGTCATAACCGTGCGGTGCAGGATTATCTGAAAGTACTTAAGGAAAAAAATGCGCAGTAACTATATCGTCATCGAGGGGCTGGAGGGCGCCGGGAAGACCACCGCACGTCAACTGGTGGTGGAGACGCTGCAGTCGGCGGGTATTCACGATATGGTGTTTACCCGCGAGCCGGGGGGCACAATCCTTGCCGAAAAACTGCGTAGCCTGGTGCTGGATATCCAGTCCACGGGCGATGAAGTGATTAACGATAAAGCGGAAGTGCTGATGTTTTACGCGGCGCGCGTCCAGTTGGTGGAGACCGTGATTAAGCCCGCGCTGGCCCGCGGCCAGTGGGTGATCGGCGATCGTCACGATCTGTCGACGCAGGCCTATCAGGGCGGCGGCCGGGGAATTGACCGCACGATGCTGGCGACGCTGCGCGACGCGGTACTCGGTGATTTTCGCCCCAATCTGACGCTGTATCTCGACGTCACGCCGGAAGTGGGGCTGCAGCGCGCCCGGGCCCGCGGCGAGCTGGATCGCATTGAGCAGGAGTCCATGAACTTTTTCAACCGTACCCGCGCGCGCTATCTTGAGCTGGCCGCCGCCGATCCTTCTATCCGCACGGTTGACGCAACTCAGCCGCTGGATGCCGTGGCGCGCGACATTCGCGCCACGATCGCCCAGTGGATGGCGGGGCAAGCGGCATGAAATGGTATCCGTGGCTGCGCCCCTCGTTCGAGCAACTGGTCGGTAGCTATCAGGCCGGACGAGGCCACCACGCCTTACTGTTACAGTCCCTGAACGGGATGGGCGGCGAGGCGTTGATTTACGCGCTGTGCCGCTTCCTGATGTGCCGCCAGCCCGAAGGACATAAAAGCTGCGGCCACTGCCATAGCTGTCAGCTGATGCAGGCCGGCACGCACCCCGATTACTATGCGCTCAGCCCCGAGAAGGGCAAGAGCGCGCTGGGTATTGACGCGGTGCGCGATGTCAATGAAAAGCTCTATGAACATGCGCGCCTTGGTGGGGCAAAAGTGGTCTGGATTAGCGATGCTGCCTTGCTGACCGATGCCGCCGCCAACGCGTTGCTGAAAACGCTGGAGGAGCCCCCGGAGAATACCTGGTTCTTCCTCGCCTGCGAGGAGCCGGCGCGTCTGCTGACCACTCTGCGCAGCCGCTGTCGCCTGCATCATCTGGCGCCGCCGTCTGAGCCTTATGCTCTGGCCTGGCTGGAGCGTGAGGTGAGCCTGCCGCAGGAGTCATTGTTGACCGCGTTACGCCTGTGCGCCAGCGCGCCGGCTGCGGCGCTCGAACTGTTACAGGAACCGCTGTGGACGGCGCGGCAGCAGTTGTGTCAGGCGCTGGCGGCTACCCTGGCGAGCGGTGACTGGCTGGCGCTGCTGCCGATACTCAATCATGAACAGGCGGCGGTTCGCCTGCACTGGCTGGCGTCGCTGCTGGTCGATGCGCAAAAACGACAGCAGGGGATTACCCTGGTGAGTAACCCTGACGTCTGGCCGCTGCTGGAGCAGCTGGCGCACAGCCTGCCCGCCGCCCGGCTGCAGGCGATTGCCCATGACGTCTGTACCTGCCGCGAGCAATTGCTCAACGTTGTCGGTGTCAACCGCGAACTGCTGCTTACCGAGCGCCTGCTGCGCTGGGAACATTACCTGCAACCTGGGACGGTTTTACCCGTCTCCCACCTCTGAGTGAGACATTATGTTTTTAGTCGACTCCCACTGCCATCTTGATGGTCTGGATTATCAAACTCTACACAAAAACGTCGACGACGTGCTGGCTAAAGCGGCCGCACGCGATGTGAAATTTTGCCTCGCCGTCGCCACGACGCTGCCTGGCTACCGCAGTATGCGCGAACTGGTGGGGACGCGTGACAACGTCGTCTTCTCCTGCGGCGTACACCCATTAAACCAGGACGAGCCCTGGGAGGTAGAGACTCTGCGCGCGCTGGCAGCGGAAGAGGGCGTCGTGGCGATGGGGGAGACCGGTCTGGATTATTTTTATACCCCGGAAACTAAAGCCCAACAGCAAAGCTCGTTCCGCGACCACATTCGTATCGGCCGTGAGCTCAATAAGCCGGTGATCGTCCATACCCGTGACGCGCGTGCCGATACTCTGGCGATTTTGCGCGAAGAAAAGGTGACGGATTGCGGTGGCGTACTACACTGTTTCACTGAGGACAGGGAGACAGCGGGCAAGCTGCTCGATATGGGGTTCTATATCTCGTTTTCCGGTATCGTCACTTTTCGTAACGCCGAGCAGCTGCGTGATGCGGCGCGCTACGTGCCGCTGGATCGCCTGCTGGTTGAAACCGATTCGCCGTACCTGGCGCCGGTCCCCCACCGCGGCAAAGAGAACCAGCCGGCGCTGGTCCGTGACGTTGCCGAGTATATGGCGGTACTGAAGGGGGTGTCGCTTGAGCAGCTGGCTCAGCAGACCACCGACAATTTTGCCACCCTGTTCCACATCGACCCCGCCCGTTTGCAACCTGCTTGATCTGCTTATTATTTTAAGGCTCGTAATTAATAGCCAAAGCGAGTAAAGTTCACCGCCACAAAAGTGGCGGTGAAGGTTTTTTAGCAACATCTGGATACAATTTATGTAAGTTGATGTAAATTTTTACCGGAAGGCTGATTGAAACGTGATAGCCGTCAAACAATCATCCCGTTAATTATTTTACTCTGTGTAATAAATAAAGGGCGCTTAGATGTCCTGTCCACGGCACGGTTCTCCCCCCGGGCCAATGCGTGAAAGCGTAAAAAAGTACCAAATACTCAGGAGCACTCTCAATTATGTTTAAGAATGCATTTGCTAACCTGCAGAAGGTCGGTAAATCGCTGATGCTGCCGGTATCCGTACTGCCTATCGCAGGTATCCTGCTGGGCGTCGGTTCCGCTAACTTCAGCTGGCTGCCAGCCGTGGTCTCCCACGTTATGGCAGAAGCAGGCGGTTCAGTTTTCGCCAATATGCCGCTGATCTTCGCTATCGGTGTGGCCCTCGGCTTCACCAATAACGACGGTGTATCCGCACTGGCTGCAGTCGTGGCTTACGGCATCATGGTGAAAACCATGGCGGTTGTTGCGCCGCTGGTGCTGCATTTACCTGCTGACGAGATTGCGGCAAAACACCTTGCTGATACCGGCGTGCTTGGCGGTATTATCTCCGGTGCTATCGCCGCCTACATGTTCAACCGCTTCTATCGCATCAAGCTGCCAGAATATCTCGGCTTCTTTGCGGGCAAGCGTTTTGTGCCGATTATCTCTGGTCTGGCCGCTATCTTCACCGGCGTGATCCTCTCCTTCATTTGGCCGCCGATCGGCTCCGCGATCCAAACCTTCTCCCAGTGGGCTGCTTATCAGAACCCAGTGGTGGCGTTTGGTATCTACGGTTTCATCGAACGTTGCCTGGTGCCGTTTGGTCTGCATCACATCTGGAACGTTCCTTTCCAGATGCAGATCGGCGAATACACCAACGCGGCTGGTCAGGTGTTCCACGGCGATATCCCGCGCTACATGGCAGGCGACCCGACGGCGGGCAAACTGTCTGGCGGCTTCCTGTTCAAAATGTATGGTCTGCCGGCAGCGGCTATTGCTATTTGGCACTCTGCTAAACCGGAAAACCGCGCCAAAGTGGGCGGTATCATGATCTCCGCCGCGCTGACCTCGTTCCTGACCGGTATCACCGAGCCGATCGAGTTCTCGTTCATGTTCGTGGCGCCGATCCTGTACGTTATCCATGCCATTCTGGCGGGCCTGGCGTTCCCGATCTGTATCCTGCTGGGTATGCGTGACGGTACCTCGTTCTCTCACGGCCTGATCGACTTTATCGTGCTGTCCGGTAACAGCAGCAAGCTGTGGCTGTTCCCGATTGTTGGTATCTGCTATGCGATCGTGTACTACGTCATTTTCCGTGTGCTGATTAAAGCCCTGGATCTGAAAACACCGGGTCGTGAAGACACCACCGAAGAGAGCAAAGCTGGCGCCACCAGCGAGATGGCTCCGGCTCTGGTCGCCGCTTTCGGCGGTAAAGAGAACATCACCAACCTCGACGCATGTATTACTCGTCTGCGTGTTAGCGTGGCGGATGTAGCGAAAGTTGACCAGGCTGGCCTGAAAAAACTGGGCGCCGCTGGCGTGGTAGTGGCAGGTTCTGGCGTACAGGCCATCTTCGGTACCAAGTCCGATAACCTGAAAACTGAAATGGATGAGTACATCCGTAACAGTTAAGACGTAGTATCGGGGAGACTAAGGCAGCCAACTGGCTGCCTTTTTTATGCGCTAAAGTCGGTGCCCCACAAGCGATAACCCTGAAAACAGTCCGCCATATGCTTATTCCCTCAGCAGCTAAGTCTATAGTTGAATAAGAAAAAGAGCTTTCAGGTTGAAAGAGAGGGAGAATGTCGCTCATACTCTTAGCGGAACCTGTGCGTCCGCGTTTATCTGCAGAAGCAGGCCAGCGCACGGGATAAAACTTATAAGGAATCAGTCATGGCAGAAGAAACGATTTTCAGCAAAATCATTCGCCGGGAG